>Ga0208257_1000060_pt1 | contig 36987 bp, 35 predicted proteins | sample CryBogCBH10Sep07_FD_184610 | JGI IMG/M metagenome (GOLD analysis project Ga0208257, IMG submission 184610) | Freshwater microbial communities from Crystal Bog, Wisconsin, USA - CBH10Sep07 (SPAdes) | ecosystem: Environmental > Aquatic > Freshwater > Lake | place: Crystal Bog, Wisconsin, USA... | reverse complement strand
TCAGGTAGTTCAGGAACAAGTGGAACGTCAGGTTCTACCGGTACATCAGGTACATCGGGTAGTAGTGGAACAAGTGGTACTTCAGGAAGTTCAGGTTCATCAGGAAGTTCAGGTTCAAGTGGTTCTTCAGGTAGTTCGGGTAGTTCTGGAACAAGTGGTACATCAGGTTCATCGGGTAGTTCAGGTACTTCAGGAAGTTCGGGAACAAGTGGAACATCAGGTTCTACAGGTAGTTCAGGTTCTGCGGGTACTTCAGGTACTTCAGGTGCTGCTACAATTAATGCAAATACAGCAACTTACGTTCTTACAGCAACAGGCACAAGTGGACTTGTTCAAGGACAAAGTGGTTTAACATATGACGGAACAACTTTATTAGTTACAGGTAATGAAACAGTTACAGGTAATTTAACAGTTCAAGGTAATCTAATTGCACAACAATATATTGTAAGTTCATCTGTTTCTTATTTCACAGAAAGTTTTGCTTCAGGTTCAACAAATTTTGGAGATAGTTTAGATGATACTCACAAATTAACAGGTTCAGTTTATATCACGGGAGCATTATATCTTAATGGTAGTACAGTTGGTACAGGTAAATTAGATACAACAGCATTTAATGCTTATACATCTTCTGTAACATCATCTTTCGCGGGAACATCATCATATGCCACAAATGCATTAACCGCATCATATGCCGCTAATGCTGTAATAGTATCAGGTTCTACAAAAACATATGTAGTAACAGGTGCAACAACAACATGGTCATTCACACATAATTTAGGTTACAAATATCCATCAATTAACGTATTTGATGCAAACGACAACGTAGTTGTCCCAAGTCAAATTCATGTTATTGATAGTAATAATTTAAACGTATATTTTTCAATACCTCAAACAGGCACAGTAATTGCTACTGTTGGTGGTAATGGTTCTTCAGGAACTTCAGGTAGCTCAGGTACATCAGGTTCTTCAGGAACAAGTGGAACATCAGGTATGTCAGGTACATCGGGTAGCTCAGGTTCATCAGGAACTTCAGGTACATCAGGTAGTACAGGTACTTCAGGTTCAAGTGGTTCAAGTGGTTCAAGTGGTACTTCAGGAACTTCAGGTAGTAGTGGAACAAGTGGTACATCGGGTTCAGCAGGAACTTCAGGAACTTCAGGTAGTTCAGGTTCAAGTGGGTCTTCAGGTTCTTCAGGTACATCAGGTTCTTCAGGAACATCAGGAACAAGTGGATCTTCAGGAAGTTCAGGAACTTCAGGTTCAAGTGGTTCTTCAGGTTCTTCAGGTTCATCTGGTTCGTCAGGTTCGTCAGGTTCTTCAGGAACAAGTGGAACATCAGGTTCTTCAGGTACTTCAGGTTCTTCAGGTACAGCAGGTTCTTCAGGAACATCAGGAACATCGGGTTCTTCAGGAAGTTCAGGTTCTTCAGGTACGTCAGGAAGTTCAGGTTCATCAGGTAGTTCAGGTACAAGCGGAACATCAGGTTCATCAGGTTCATCAGGTTCATCAGGAACTTCAGGTACATCAGGAAGTTCAGGAACAAGTGGAACGTCAGGTTCAAGTGGTTCATCAGGTTCTTCAGGAACATCAGGTACAAGTGGATCAAGTGGTACTTCAGGAACTTCAGGTAGCTCAGGTTCATCCGGTAGTAATGGTTCAAGTGGTACAAGTGGAACATCAGGTTCAAGTGGTACTTCAGGTACATCAGGTTCTTCAGGTTCAAGTGGTTCTTCAGGTAGTTCAGGTTCTAGTGGTTCTTCAGGTACATCGGGAACTTCAGGAAGTTCAGGTTCTTCAGGAACAAGTGGTACATCAGGTAGTACAGGAACTTCGGGTAGTTCAGGTACATCAGGTTCTTCAGGTTCATCAGGTTCTTCAGGAACATCAGGTACAAGTGGTTCAAGTGGTACTTCAGGAACTTCAGGTTCGTCAGGTTCTTCGGGAAGTTCGGGTAGTTCAGGTTCTAGTGGGTCTTCAGGTTCCACAGGAACAAGTGGTACTTCAGGTTCTTCAGGAAGTTCAGGAACGTCAGGAACATCAGGTAGTTCAGGTTCTAGTGGGTCATCAGGAACAAGTGGAACATCAGGTTCATCTGGTTCTTCAGGTTCTTCAGGTAGTATCTACACAACAACCTCAACTACATCAATTAATATTACAGGTTTAGTAAGTGGAAGTACAATTACCTTTACAGGTGGTACAGGACTTGCTTATACAATAGGTCAAGATATTGTTTTATCTTCATCAGCTTCATCAGGTTCAACAAACTATATCGAAGCAAGAATTACTAACTATACATCAGGAACAGGAGCATTTACAGCTTCAGTTGAAATAGCGGTTGGTAGTGGAGCACATACAGATTGGGTTATCGGTTTAGCAGGTGCGGTTGGTTATAGTGGTACAAGTGGTACTTCAGGTACATCAGGTTCTTCAGGTTCTACAGGAACAAGTGGAACTTCAGGTTCAAGTGGTTCATCAGGTTCTTCAGGAACGGCAGGAACAAGTGGTTCTTCAGGTTCATCAGGTAGTTCAGGAACATCAGGTTCTTCAGGTTCAAATGGTTCTTCAGGTAGTTCAGGTTCTTCAGGAACTAGTGGATCTGCAGGTACATCGGGTACATCAGGTTCTTCAGGTAGTTCAGGTAGTTCAGGTTCTAGTGGTACATCAGGTAGTTCAGGAACAAGTGGTACATCAGGTTCTTCAGGTTCAAGTGGCTCATCAGGAACAAGTGGTACATCGGGAAGTTCAGGAACAAGTGGTACATCAGGTTCTAGTGGTTCATCAGGTTCTTCAGGTTCATCAGGTACAAGCGGATCAAGTGGTACATCAGGCACATCAGGTAGTTCAGGTAGTTCAGGTTCTTCAGGATCAAATGGTTCTTCAGGAAGTTCAGGTTCATCAGGAACTAGTGGTACATCAGGTAGTACAGGTACATCAGGTTCTTCAGGTACTGCAGGTACATCAGGTTCTTCAGGTACATCAGGAACAAGTGGTTCTAATGGTTCATCAGGTTCTTCAGGAACGGCAGGTACATCAGGTTCTTCAGGAACTTCAGGTTCAAATGGTTCATCAGGTACTGCAGGTACTTCAGGTTCCGCAGGTACATCAGGTACATCAGGAAGTTCAGGTACATCAGGTACATCAGGAAGTTCAGGTTCTTCAGGAACAAGTGGAACATCAGGAAGTAGTGGAACATCAGGTTCTTCAGGAAGTTCAGGTTCTTCAGGTTCTTCAGGCACATCTGGTTCCTCAGGTTCAAATGGTTCATCAGGTACTGCGGGTACTTCAGGTTCTAGTGGAACATCAGGAACTTCAGGTAGTTCAGGAACATCAGGTTCTTCGGGTTCTTCAGGAACGGCAGGAACATCAGGTAGTTCAGGTACATCGGGAAGTTCAGGAACAAGTGGAACATCAGGTTCTTCAGGTTCTTCAGGTACATCGGGTTCAAATGGTAGTTCAGGAACTTCAGGTTCAAATGGTAGTTCAGGAACTTCAGGTAGAGATGGTGCAGGTGGAGTAACAATAGCAGTAACAAGTTCTGCAACATGGAGTATTACTCACAATTTATCAACTAAGTATCCATTAGTAAATGTATATGATTTTAATGATAATATTGTAGTACCAAGTACAATACATGCCGTTGACTCTAATAACTTAACTGTTTATTTCTCATCACCAGTTGCAGGTAATATTAATATCGCACCAGGTGGACATATTATAAGTGGTACAGTACCATTTGCTAATTTGGTTGGAGTAGGATATACGGCAAGTTTTACATCTTTAGCGACATGGAGTGTTGTACATAATTTAAACACCGATTACCCTGTGATAACAGTTTGGGATAGTAATAAAAAAGTTGTAATACCTTCAGATATTATATCAACAGATCTTAATACAACAACTATACAATTCTCAACACCTACAACTGGTAAAGTTGCCATAGTAAGAGCAATGTAATTTTATAATTCGAATATTTTTTAGTATATTATACCTATGAATAAAATCGTCATAGGTATAATGTGCTTTGGTGAAGATTATTATTTTTCACACATTAAATCCAAACTCAATCATTTTAGAGATAAGAAAATCACTTGTCTAATATTAACCGATAAACCAAATGAGTTTGTTAGTTATTCTAATGTCTATACAATTCTTTACACACGAAATTTGAAGTCTTTTCATGATAAAATGTTATTGGTTAAAAAAATTTTAGATTGGAATGATTTATGTGTTTTAATGGATGCTGACGTTTTGATTAAAGATTATTCAATCATTGACACATTATTAAATTACCAATTCAAAAAAGGAATTACTTATATAGATACTTTAAAAAATCATAGATGTAAATTTGAGTTCATTAGTAATATACAAATGAATCCTGAGAATATTGATTGGTATAATTATAGAAAGTATGTTGAGAAGATATATCCTGATTATAACGATTTAGAGACGATTTATGAATACCTTATTGTTTTCAATAAAGACGGGTTTAATAATGATTTTTTCAAGACATATGAGAAATTACAGGTCTTAAAAGAAGCATGTGAGTTAATGAGTAAAGAAAGATTAGTACATGGTGGTGCTGAGGGAGTATCAATACATATTTCCGCAAAGGTAACAGACACACAAATTCAAAGAGATGAAGAATTTTTTGATTTAATAAAAGATAAAATTGAAAATACAAATAGATTATGATAATAGATTCAAAATTTGTTAAAGCATACATAACAAACAATAGAGATTTTGATGAGGTTGGTGATGAAGTACAAAATTCGGTACCATATCGTTGGTCTCATGGTGCTACCGATGAACATTTAGGAGATGGTTTAATAATATATTCATTAATACAATATATGAGGGCAAAGGTTTGTGTTTGTCTTGGAAGTGGTGGTGGATTTATACCTCGTATTATGACACAAGCAAGATTAGATTTGCATTCACAAAAAATATTTGAAGGTAACAATGATATTAATTGGGGTGATATTGGTACAACATTTATCGTTGACGCTATGAATGGTATTGGTGGACAAGTAAATTGGTTCAAAGAAGAATCGTTTTATAGAAGAAGATTTTGCCCAAGAATATTAAACACAACAACAGAAGATGCGTTTCATAATTTCTTCGTTCTAAATGATATAAAAATAGATTATTTACATATTGATGCAGGACATTCATATGAAAACGTAAAGGAAGATTTTGATTTATATACACAATTATTATCAGATAGAGCATTAGTTACAATACATGATACGGACCCGAGTTATGCTGACAAATATATTGTAACACAAGAAGTTAAAGATAGGGGAGAACATGATGATTGGACAGGACCAATTAGATTTACACAAGAAATTGATGAAACCAAATGGGAAAAAATAAATCTATTCAATCACGGGATAATTAAGAATAAACCATCATCAACGGGTATTACCATACTTAGAAAAAAGTAGTGTAGTAATTTGATTTTATCTAAAATTTTTATTATATTACATCTATGGTTAGATTAGTAACAATAATTGGACATGGTGTAAATTTAGTTGAGCATCACATTAATCACTATTTAGGTTATGTTGATGAAATTCAATATGTTATATATGAAACTGATTTGCAACCAACATTATTAGAAGATGTTGAAAGAATAATAAAACCATATGATAAAGTTAAAATTGTTAAAATAATCAAAGATAGAATTTTTGATTGGGAAAAAGTTACAAAATTATATAACGAAATTAAATTAACTAAACCAAATGATTGGTGGGTAGTTGCCGATATCGATGAATTTCATTTATACCCTCAAGATGATTTAAAGTATGTAATTAGTAATAATGAAAAAAATGGATGGGATATTGTTAGAGGTGGATTTATAGATAGAATTGGTGATGACGGAGGATTCCCTGAATTAAACGAAACGTCAATATGGAAACAATATCCTAATGCAGGATTTTTTAGATATCCATTAAGTTATGCCTGTCCAAATAAAATCTGTATTATGAGGGGATATGTTGAACTTACAAATGGTCAACATTATGCTAAAATAAATGGTGAAACCACATGGAGATGGCAGGGATGGAATCATCCATTAATAAATTCCCAAGATACTGTACAAGTACATCATTTTAAATGGGATAAAACGTCAATCGATAGAATTAAATCTGTAGCTGACAATAATCAAGATTATTCCTATTCTAAAGAATATGAGTTAATGTATAAATCCTTAAAAGAAACTAATTTTTTGATTGATATTAATAAAGAAGATTTTTTATTTGAACGTGGTTTAACTTTATCTGAATATAATAGATATAGAAATTGGAATAAATTGATAAATAAAATTATGTCAATATAATGAAATTAGCAATCGTAGTACCATATAGAGATAGAAGAGATGAGTTAGATGTTTTTTTACCTCACATGATTAGTTTTTTAAATAATAAACAAATTGAATATATAATTTATATTATAGAACAATTTGATGATAAACCATTTAATTATGGTAAATTATGTAATATTGGTGTTAGTGAAACTATTGAATTTGCAGATTACTATTGTTTTCATGATATTGATGTTTTACCATTAAATGATGATGCCGACTATTCATATAAAGAAGTACCAACACAACTTATATTTGAAAACGAAGATAAAGAATCAATTGCACCATATGACAAATATTTTGGAGGATCTGTTATAATTAGTAAGGATGATTTTATTAAAATAAATGGGTTCAATAATAACTATTGGGGTAAAGGATACGTTGATTTAGATTTATTATATAGATGTGAAAAAAATAACATTTCGTTAGTAAAAAAATATAATTACAAAAATAATGATGATTTAAAATTGGATTTAAAAAGTAGATGTATTGTAAAAAATACATCAAAATTAACAATTTATAAGAAATCACTTATTGCTTCACAACAAACCAATATAATTTCTAAAGATTTCACAATATCTTTTCATTATGAAGATAAAAGAATAAAAGGTAATAATGGTAAAATATGTATTTTTAGAACATATGGTAAAGATATTTTACAACTTTTCTCAGTTGATAATCAAATCATATTTCAATTTTTTGATAATGGTCAATTTTTTCAATTTGAAATAAATGAGGTAGATATAACTAAATTAAATCATTATACAATTACACATGATTATCTTAAAAAAGAATTTATCATTTATATTAATGGTTTAAAAATTAAGAATATAAATTATGATTTAATATACGATTATTTTGGTAAAACTGTGGCGGTGGGAGATAAAGAAAATAAGCAAAAAATAGAATTATATGATTTTAAAATATTTGATAAAAAGTTATCAAATAATGAAGTCAAGAAAAATTATTATTATGGTATTACTTCTAATTGTTTAGAATTTAATAAAATAACATTTTTTAAAAATTATAGTAATATTATTGACAAGAAATTTAATGTTTGGGAAATATTAACTAAAGAAGATGACGAATCAAAAAACAGAGGTGTGTTAATTGATGATGTATATAAATTAAAATTAAATTCGGAGGTTAAATTACCAAATAGATTAAAAGGTAAATATAAATTATCTGAAGATAAATTTGTTGATATTCAGAACACGTATGACCCCGATATTTTAGAAAACAGAAAAAATTATTATAACGATATTTTATCAGGTAGAGTAGATACTGATAAGTATGGATATAAAAGCTTAAAATATACTTTCTTAAATAAAGAAAAAATAGATAGAAATGTAATATGGATAAAGGCATTGGTATAGAATTTAACATAAGTAATGTCAGACAACTTGAATTGTTAGCTGATAGTTTGGAAGGACTTTTAACGAATAGAGATACGATAGAAACTAATTTCTCATTAATTATGTTAAATATTGAAAGTTTCATACCTAATTCTAATATTTTTGAATATATTTTTAAAACTGATATTTTTAAGAGAGAAAAAATAAAGTTGTCAATAGAAAAAGGGAAACAATATGAAAAAATAAAAATTATTGATAATGAAATTGCTCAGTTAGTTAGAGAAATAGAAGAGAAATCATTATTAATAAGAAATAAAGAGATTGAGTTGAGTGATGAATATAGTATCATAGATAAGATGAACTTTAATTTATCAAACATGGACAATCAAATAGACGAATCCGAATGGAGAGTTTATCAAGGAAATGGAGAAGAAGTACTTTTTAACTTTCTAAAAAATAAATTGATAAAAGAAAAGAAACTGATAAAATAATATATGAATTTTACCAAACATCAAGTAGAACAATATGAAATTCTTGCGGATGCTTTAAAGAACTTTGATTATGTTAGTGATAATATGGAAAAAACGTTCTTAATGGTCATTTTAAATATAGAAAGTTTATTACCTTATTCTAATATATTTCATTATGTATTTAAAACCGACATTAATAAAGATAAAAAATTCCAACTCCAAAGTGATAGAAAAACTTTATTTGAAGATATTGATGATTTAACAAATCAAATGAAAGAAATTGGTGAAAAAATTAGCAATTCATATAATCAAATAGATTCAATAAACACTGAATTGTCAAACATTGATAATGAAATTGAAGAATCAGAATGGAGAATTGATATTAACTCACATGAAGAATTTATATTCAATGAAATAAAACAAAAATTAATAATAGAAAAAAAGTTAAACTATGGAAGCATCTAATCAAGATTTAGAAAAACAACAAAATGATTTAAATAAAAGAGGTGTTGAAGCTATGGAAAGTATAGCAAAATCACTTGAGGGTATAAATGATTGGGTTTATACATTAAATACTGCCGCATGGTCAGAAAGATTAGAGTGGTATTTAAATGAATTTTATTTAATAGCTAAGGCTAAAAATGTTGGATCATCTGACAGACCAAAAAATGAATACGATGAAGAATAAATTGGCAATTGTAGTACCATATAGGAATAGAGAAAGTCATTTACAGACATTCGTGACCTATATGAAATCTTACTTAAAAGATTACACATATGAAATAATTGTTGTAAATCAATCTGATGAACAATTATTTAATAGAGGTAAATTATTAAACATTGGAGCAAAATATGCTATCGATAATGGATTTAATTACATTTGTTTTCATGATGTCGATATGTTACCAAAAACCGCCGACTATTCGTATCCTGAATACCCAACTAGTTTAATTTCTGAATTAGAAAATAAAGAAGGAAATGTATTTTTTAATTATTTTGGGGGAATTACTTTATTTAAAGTTGAAGATTTCATTGCAGTAAATGGATACTCAAATGATTATTGGGGTTGGGGTTATGAAGATACAGATTTATTTTACCGTGTTACACATAGTGGTTTATATTACGAAAACAATGTCATTGGTTTAGATGGTGTAGCAAGTACATATTTGGAATTAACGGAAAATGATTATTTACGTATTCCAATTAAACGTGAAATGATTGATGGAGATTTTACCATTTCAATAACAACCAAAATTGAAACAAAATATTTTGATGAAAATAAATTATATGATGAATATCCAATTATTTCAATACCGGGTTATAATATTGGAATATTTTATAATTCATTTAATAGATATTTTTTACAAGTGTATGATGAAAATAAAATACCATACTCAATTACAACAGATATATTAGATGATATTATTTCAGAATTTACTTTTATTAAAAAAGATAATTTAATCACATTTAAAATTAATGGAAATAAAATAGGTGAAATAGAATTAAAAGCACCAATTCTGAATTTGGAAAATGAATATCTTTATATTGGTTCTTTTTCAGATGAAGATGTTATTGAATTTGATTTAAAAGTTATCGATATAACATTAAATGATGAAACAATAAATTTATTAAATATCGAAAAGATAGGAGATATATTTTTAAAAAATGAAAAATTACCTTTAAAAGTTTCATTACCAAAACCTGTTAGAAGACAAGGTCTATTTTTAGAATTATATCATGATAGTAATGCATCAATTAATAAATCTTGGATACACCAAGAAACAAGATTAAATCAAATATTTTACAATAATTTTGTTAAACAAAATTTAGTAGATTTTAAAAATGAAGGTTTAAACACATTAGAATTTAAATTAGTATCGGAAGATAAACATTCCGATTATAAAATGTTGTCGGTAGAATTATGAGTCATAAATTAGGTATATGTATTCCATATAGGAATAGAGAAGAACATTTAAAAAAATTAATTCCACATCTAAGTAATCACTTAAATAAACAAGGAATTGAACATAGTTTTTATGTTGCTCATCAAGTGGATGATAAATTATTCAATAGAGGGGCAATGAAAAACATTGCGGCTAAAATGGCTTTTGAAGATGGTTGTGATTACATTGCTTGGCATGATGTTGATATGTTACCACAAGAAGACGCTGATTATAGTTACCCCACGAATAATCCGGTTCATATTGCAACAAAATTATCCAAATATGAATATGGTTTGGGTTACGACCAATACTTCGGTGGAGTTGTTTTATTTACCAAAGAACAAGTGGAAGCAACGAATGGGTACTCAAATGATTATTGGGATTGGGGTATGGAAGATGATGACTTATTTTGGAGATGTTATTTTGAAGGGATGTCAACTGGTAATGTTTTTCGTCAACTGGTAATGTTTTTCGTGAATATGAAAACAAAAAAGTAGGTATATTTAATGGTCAAAAATCATTTGTTGAAATACCACCTAATAGAAGAATGGTCGAGTGTTTAAATAAAAATCATACACTTTCAATATTAGTAAATGCGGAACAACAAATCGATAAAGTTCCAATTTGGTTAATTGGAGACAGAAACAAACAATTTATTGAATATCCAATATTCATAAAAAGTGGCGGTTACAATTACATGATATCTTTCAACAATTCAAGAGCATATACAATGCGTCTTTTTGATATGACAAGACAACCATTACACAATTGGATAAAGAGATTTGAAAATATGTGGACATGGGTAACAATATCAGTAAATGTTGATAAAAAAGAAATATATTTTTATTTAAATGATGAACTTACCAGAAATCAAAAGGGTGTTAAAGAAAGATTACCATACAAATATGAGACTCCATCTCTAATGAGATATGATTTAAGAAATCCATTTTATATTGGTTATGATAATTTTACAAATATAGGATTTAAAGGTAAAATTGCTGAAGTTAAATTACATAATGAATATTATGAACCTGAACAAGTAAATGATATCATTGATAATAAACTTATCGATTCTTTAGTATTTTCATATGATTTTAATAATGAACAATATACTAAAAACGATATTGATATTATTGAAGAAAATATTGAAGTTATTGAAAATATTATACCTTATAGAAGAGAAGGTACATTTGATTGTTTACCACATTTTGATGAGGGATTTAAAAATGGTAGATGGGTTAAAGGTGAGACCACGGCAAAAAATGAAAAGCGTTTTGTAAGTGAAATGCAACAAAATAAAATAAACTATAAAGAAGATGGTATGTCAAATTTAAAATATGATTTAATCAATATTGAAATGTATACCGATAATTGTAAATTAATAAATGTAAAATTATAATATGGAACAAAGAAAATTTTTACCAACGATTTCAGAATTAATAGATAGACTGTCAATCGTTCAATTAAAAGAGGTTAAAATACCTGAACATAAAACAGAATATGCACAAGAAATTGCCGATATTGTTCATGATATTCAATTGATTATCAATCAAAATGATGTTGTTATTACAGCCGAAATGATAAGGGCAATCATTGTATGTGCACAAATGAATGCTCACATTTGGTACAACGAATCTAATGTTAGAAGTGGAGCTGCGGGTCCTAGTATGTTAGCATTAACACATGGTTTAAACGGGATTAGAAATACATCAAAAAATAAAATACAAGAGGTATTTGGTGGTCGTAAAGATTATAAAATAGATTGTATTGCTGCAGATTTTAAAGATTGGGAAATTAGTTGGTAATGGAATATGAAATTTTAAAATTTAATAATCACAACATCTATAAAATTAAAGTTGATGGTATTGATAAAAAAAGTACAATACATGAATTTGATATTAATAGTCAATTTTTAGGTAAAACAGGTTGTGCAGATACTATTATGTCCCCCATTTTAAGAAATGCATATTCAACTTGTTATCAAGCTGTTATGGATTTGTATAGTGAAGTATTGGATAAAAAAATAATATCTGGATATCAATCAGGATGGGTGTTAAGTTGTGACCCACAAGACAATACAGGAGACTTCCATACTCATAGATTATTATCAAACAAATATCCCGAAATTGATTGTGATTATGTTTGGACATATTATTTAGAAACGCCTAATAATTGTGTCGGTATTGAGGGACATTTAGTATTAAAAGAGAATGATGAAACATTTTCTTTTCCCACAGAGGAAGGTTATTTATACACATTTGAATCGACCATTTTACATAGAGGACAAGAAGCCCCAAACTCTACCAAAAAAAGAATAGTAATTGTTGCCAATATTTCTTTTTATTATGAATAATTTTATGTATATTGTAGTATAAAATTACATAAAATGGGAAATTTTAAACATCTCACAGAATTAGAAATCCAACAATTAACCTTTGATTGGAGATATCGTGGGTTTACCACATTAGAACTTCTTACTGAAGAAGAATGTGACGAAATTAATGAAGAACTTGAACGATTACGTCAAGAAAGAAAAGGAACATTAACTGATGATGGTAAAGAGTGGGGTGAATGGGATCCATTTGCCTATCCACATAAATTATCTGATAAACTTGCTAAATTGTTTGTTCATCCTAAAATTATTGAAGCTTGTGAGTTTCTTATGGGTGGAGAAATTGATGGAATGCAATCATGGTCATATTTTAAACCACCGGGACAATTAGGAAGAGACCAACATCAAAATGCTTTTTACACTGGTTGTAAACACAATGAGATTATTAATACGGCATTAGCTTTAGATAATCACGATGCGGGTAACGGTTCTGTTTGGAACTACGAAGGTTCACATAGATTACCTACATTACCAATTGAAATTGATGAAGAAAGAGCAAAAACAAATCCTTCTTTTTGGAGAAATGAAAGAGGTAAACCATGTGTAATGCCTGAAGGTCATGATTTCCGTAAAGTTGAAGGTGTTCTTAAAAAAGGACAGGTTGTATTATTACACTCACATTGTGTTCATGGTTCTGAGGCAAATAATTCTAACAGAATGAGAAGAAATTATTTAGGTGGATATCTTAAAAGAGGAGCATATTACAATCAAGGTAGTCACATGAAACGTCAACCAATTGATATTTACGAACTTAGACAAAAACATTGGGGAGAATAATATGGATAACGGTCAATACCAAGAAGTCAAAGATAGATTAGATTCTGTTGGTTGTGGATTTTGTTTAGCAAAATGGACACAAGTCACTATGCATTTACATAATGGAATGACACACTCATGTCATCACCCATCACCACATAAAATACCAATTGAAGAAATTTTAGAAAATCCAACCGCACTTCATAATACTAATTACAAAAAGGAGAAAAGAAAAGAAATGCTTGAAGGTAAAAGACCTAAAGAGTGTGACTATTGTTGGAGAGTTGAAGATAATACCAATTCATTTTCTGATAGAGTTTTTAAATCTGAAGAACCTTGGTCGTTACCATTTTTTAAAGAAATATCAACATCAGATTGGAAAGCTAATTATAATCCAAAATATGTTGAAGTGGCTTTTTCTAATGCATGTAATTTCAAATGTTCATATTGTGGACCAATGTTTTCATCAAAATGGGTAGAAGAAATTGAAAAATTTGGTGGGTACCCAACAACAAGTAATTTTAATAATTTAGAATACTTTAAAGAAACTAATACATTACCATATAAACATTCTGAAGAGAATCCATATGTGGAAGCATTTTGGAAATGGTGGCCTGATTTGTATAAAGATTTACATACATTTAGAATTACAGGTGGAGAACCTTTATTGGCTAAAGATACTTGGAAAGTTTTAGATTATATAATTGAACAAGAGAACCCAAATAGAGAATTACATTTAGCCATTAATTCTAATTTAGGTTCACCGGATACTTTAATTGATAAGTTCATTGAAAAAATAAATAAAATCGAGGCAGAAAATAGAGTTAAAGATTTTGTTATTTTTACATCTGCAGATGCTTGGGGTAAACAAGCAGAATACGGTAGAAATGGATTAGATTTTGAATTGTTTTGGAATAACCTAAATAAAATATTAGAAAAATGTCCAACCGTTACAATAGGTATAATGTGTACTTATAATGCGTTTTCAGTTTTTAGTTTTGATGAATTAATTAAAAATGTTTATGAATTGAAAAAGAAATATTCTTCATTAAAACGAGCATGGACAACGGCAGTAACTTTAGATGCTTCTTATTTGAGATTCCCACAACATCAAACTGTCCAAGTGTTACCTACAAGATTTTCAAGAAACGTAAAGAATCATTATGAACTTATGAAAAGTTTAGAAGAAATTTACCATACTAATTTAAATGAAAATGGAGTAACATACGGATTTGCCGAAGTTGAAATTACTAAAATAAAAAGAATTCATGATTGGATGTTATCAAATCAAAATCAAAATGATTTAAAAATAAATCGTCATGATTTTTTCAAATTTGTAACTGAACATGATATTCGTAGAAATACAAATTTTGTTGAAACATTTCCTGAATTAAAATCTTTTTACGAAGATTGTAAAAATATAAAATTATAATATGGGTATAATAGCAAAAAAACAAGACGAATCATACCAAGAGTATAGGGATAGAGCAATCAATCCTATTTCTCCGTCTTTTTGTGGGGCTAAATGGTATAATGCAACTATATGGTTAGGTAATGGTACGACTGCGAGTTGTCATCACCCGCCAGCACATAAAATTCCATTGGAAGAAGTTGCGTTGAGTCATAAAGCAATTCACAATACACAATATAAAAAATTAGTAAGAAAACAAATGATTGAGGGTGAAAGACCTAAAGAATGTGAATATTGTTGGAAAATTGAAGATTTGGGTCCAGATAAAGTATCTGACCGTGTTTTCAAATCAGTTCTTTATACTGATGAAGAATTAGAACAATGTAAAGCATTATATGGTTGGGAAAAAGATGTCGATTTAAAAACATTAGAGGTTGCATTTGATCCTAATTGTAATTTTGCTTGTTCATATTGTAATGCTTCTTTTAGTACCACGTGGCAAAATGATATTAAAAAAAGTGGACCTTACCAAAATTTAGTTAGTGATGGTGCTGCTGCATTTCAACATGATGGGGCTCACTCATTACCATATGGTAAAAAGAATGAAGGTAATCCATATATTGAAGCATTTTGGAAATGGTGGGAAGGTGAATTACAACATACGTTAAGAGAACTTCGTGTTACAGGTGGAGAACCTACAATGTCTCAAGACTTTTGGAAGTTAATGAAGTGGTGGGAAAATCATCCTGAATGTAATGTTGAATTTGCAACTAATTCTAATTTAGGTCAAAAACCTGAATTATTTGAAGAGTTGTTAAAGGCAACACATAATTTCAAAACATTTCACTTATATACATCATGTGAAGCTTACGGTAATAATGCGGAGTATATTAGAGATGGTTTAAAATTTGACCAGTGGTTAATAAACATGGATAGAATGTTAGGTGAAGGAAACTTAACATCATTAAATTGTATGATGACAATTAATGCATTATGTTTATTTACATTACCTGAATTTATGGACGAGATGTTGAAATTAAAAATGAAATATAAAACACAATCTCCTGTTTGTTCTTTTAATATTTTACGTTTTCCTTCATTTCAATCAATCGTAACATTACCAAAAGATATTCGTGAAGAAAGAGCTAACGCAATTGAAGAGTGGATAAATAAAAATTGGAATGGTGGTGAAAATGGTTTTGTTGAATGGGAAAGAGATGGTATGTTAAGATTAGTTTCTTATATTAGAGAAATTCAAACAGGACATAGTTTTACATCTTCATTGGAAACAAGAGAACGAGATTTTAAATCTTTCTATATGCAATATGATATTAGAAGAAATAAAAATTTTGTTGAGACATTTCCTCAATTAAAAGAATGGTGGGATTCAATTCCATTAACACAATTAGAACCATTATCAGGATTGGTAGATGGTGATGATGCTAAATCTAATCGTTATGTTGATGAGGTAATGGAAACTGCCAAGAAAGAAGGTTGGATATTAAATCCACAACATGCTAACCCTGGTTCACAAGAATATGTAGAACCAGACCAACAAGATGAAATGTTAGATTTTATTAAAAATAACTAATGAAAATAAAACCATCAGAAGGTAATCAATATTTTTGTACCGCACCATGGACACATACTTATCTCTCACCACAAGGTGAGAGAAGGTTATGTTGTGCTAGTAGAGAAAAGGCGAGTTACATAAAACAATACATTGATTTGGAAAAACCAGATGGAGAAGCTATTTTTAATCCTCTATCATTAGATGAACATTGGAATAGTGATTATATGAAAGACATTAGAAAGAGAATAATGTCAGGAGAATCAATTGAACAATGTCAAGTATGTAATGACCAAATATTAAACATCTATACGTATAAAAGTTATTTTACCAATACATTATTTCCACATAAAATAGATGAGATTTTTGAATCTACAGATGAAGATGGTTACACTACAATGAAACCTATTTCATATGATTATAGAATTACTAACCTATGTAATTTTAAATGTAGAATGTGCGGTGACTTATTGAGTTCTCAATGGGAATCTGAAAGGAAAATGATGGGTAATATTGATTACGAAAGAGAACCATTTTATAAAAAAGAGAACCAAGAAAAGTTTAAGAAATTTCAAAAAGAAGTTACCGAAGTTGAGTTGTGGGATGCTGTTAAGAATGGAACAATTGAAGAGATTTATTGGGTTGGTGGAGAACCATTGATGTGGGATATTCATTGGGATATAATGAAATATTTGGTCGATAATAATCAATCCCAAAATGTGATAGTTAGATATAATACCAATCTTAGTAGAACATCTTATAAAGGAACTAATTTATATGACTTATTACCAAAATTTAAAAATGTAAATTTATGTGCTAGTATAGATGGTACCGGTAGAATTGTTGAATTTGTTAGAACAGGTATTGTATGGGAAAATTGGTTAGCTAATTTTAAAAATGGTATTTTCTTAAATGAGTTATATGGTGATAATGGTATGGTAATGGATTTAACATTAACAACACCGGGTTTATTTAGTGTTAAAAATCTTTTTGATTTAGCACTCGAATTAGATGTTAAAACATATATTAAAACAACATTTTCATTTGATTCATCTGTAATTATGTCACCATTATGTATGCCAAAGGAAATTTTAATTGAAATTATTGATGACATTTTAGAATACATTAAACCAAGAGTAACTTGGAAAACTATGATATATGTGGAGGCGTTAGAAAATATAAAAACAAAACAAACATTTAAAGAGACATATGAAGATTATTTAGATGGTTGGAAAAGAGGTAAATCTAATATGAATAGAATAGCAGAATTTAGAAAAGACGCCTTTTATCAATTAACTTTTGAAAGTATAATATCACAAAACGAAAAATTATTAAAATGGTGGAACGAAATTTAGAAACACTATGTTGCTTACCATTTACACATTTAGCAACCCACCCAAACGGATTGGTTACTCCTTGTTGTAATGCTAACTATGATGATGGTATAAGCTTCGCAAGAACTAATGGACAAATATTATCATTAAATGATAGTAGTATAGAAGATATAATGAATTCAGATTCATATACTGAAATTAGAAGAAAAATGATGAATGGTGAGAAACCCATTGAATGTATTGGATGTTATAGAAATGAGGAAAATGGATTCAAAAGTAAAAGAATAGAAGAAAATGAAAAGTATTTACATAAATTAGAATTTAACGAAAAAATACCCAATGTACAATTACGTTTTGTTGAATTAAGACTTGGTAATATTTGTAATTTAAAATGTTTAACATGTAATCCAATGTCAAGTACTAAGTGGATTGAAGATGTTAAGAAATTTCCTGAGGAATTTTCTAAAGACGGGCATTATTCTTATCAAGAATATAAAGGTGAATGGTATAAGAATAAAGAATGGTATGACCAATTATTAAATCACTCAAGTTTATTAGAAACAATATATATTAATGGAGGTGAACCCACATTAATTATTAATTAAAGAACATTTCTATTTTTTAAATAAATTAGTAGAACTAGATTTGGCTAAAAATATCACATTATTATATAACATTAATTGTACAAATCTACCTGATATTTTTATTGAAACAATTAAACAATTTAAGCATGTGAAACTTCAATTATCGATTGATGATATTGGAGACAGAAATTTTTACATTAGATATCCGGCAAAATGGGATGATGTTTACACTAATTTCCAAAAAATAAAAAAAGAACCATTTAAAGTGTCAATAACTCAAACTATAAGTATATATAATATATGTAATGTAGGTGAGTTTAGAAACTTCTTTAATGATACACAAATTGATTATAATTTTGTTTATAATCCATCTTATTTACATATATCAAATCTTCATCCACAATTAAAAGAATTAGCCTTATCACAAATTGATATGTTAAATTCCTCCGATAAAGGAAGACTATTGTTTGAATTAAATAGCGGTGGGGATGAGATAACAGCGAATAAAACAATAATATATATCAACATGATGGATACCATTAGAAATGTTGATATTAAGACTTATTTAAAAGAATATGAACACATTAAGTGATAATATAAAATATTTGGATTTTGAGATTTCTTCAATATGTAATGCTGGTTGTCCAGTTTGTCCAAGAAGACATATAGGTAGATTTAGTGAATTTACACAAACTTATTGGACAATTGAAGAAACTAAAAGAGCAATTGACCCAACTATTATTAAGAACCTATATGGAGTCTTATTTTGTGGTAATTTTGGGGATGCTATGGGTAATCCTGATGTATTGGAAATAACCAAATACTTCAGAAATAATAACCCAAATATGTCAATGCATGTTAAAACAAACGGAGGTATTGGTGAGCCAGAAACATTTGCTGAAATGGCTAAATTAAACACAATATTTACATTTGGTTTAGATGGTATTGGTGAGGCAAATGAATTACATCGTGTTAATGTTAAATGGGATAAAGTATTGAAAAATGTTGAGGCTTTTACTAAAAATTGTAAACCACATCAATTTGAAATACAATTCATAATGTGGAATGAAAATATTACAGAAATTATACCAATGATTGAATTTATTCAATCAATAGGATTAGGTAAATTATATTTAAGAAAACCATATACTACAGGTGTTAAAACTGAAGTGTTTAATATGAAGGGAGAATCAACACATTTTTTAACATCAACACATTTTTTAACAGAAATTAAAGATGAAAGATTAGAAAAATATTTAGACACTACTTGGGAATTTAATAAATTGGAAGAATTAAAACAAGAGATTGAAATTTTAGAATTACAAACACAAGAAGTTTTACCGGGTAATTATAGAATTAATGAAAGAAAAGTTTATCCTGAAAAATTGTATGAATATAAGGAATTTGAATTTGAACCAGAAATAATTGAAAAATTAAAAAATCATGATAGTCAAACATGTTTTTCTAAAAACACAAAAGACCCAAGTGATTTAACACAAAACTTATATAATATATACATAACACACAATAAGCTTTTAATGCCATGTTGTTTTATCCCACCAAACATTTCAAATAGAATGTTCCATTCTAGCGGAGAAGAGAACAGTTATCAAAGAGAAGTTTTAAATAAAATGTTAACAATTGGTTTTGACCAATTCAATTTAACAAATAAAACTTTAAGAGAGGCTGTAGATAGTGGTGTCTTGGATAAATTTGTATATGACGATTTAGTAAATAAAACCCAATTAAAACTTTGTACATTAGTTTGTAATAAATGTTCGGGTAGTGGTATAAATGATAACAAATAATGAAATATTTGGTTACTGGAGGATGTTCATTTACATCTCACGAAAGAGTTAACATACATCGTGGTGAAAGTGAATTTTTAAAAGATGAAAAACAATTTTGGTATTATACCCATTGGATACAAGATATAAAACCAGAATTGAATGTTTATAATATGGGTAACCCTGGTAGTGGTAATTTATTGATAGCAAGATCTGTTTTATATAAACTCAAACAATTGATAAAACAAGGTATATCAGGAGATGAAATCAGTGCAATTGTGGAATGGTCTAATTTCCACAGAAAAAGTTATTTTATACCTAAACATAAATTTGTTTCTTTTCCATTTGAAGAACATAAAAATTATGCAAATGACTACACAAATGAAAAGAAATACCCAAGTGAAAATGGTTATTGGGTAACAATGGCAACTCCCGACATGTCAAAGTCTTCATTTGAACAACTTAATCCTGAAGCTTTTAAATTTAACCAACAATATCTTAAAGTTTTATATAGTGATGAAGAAAGATTTATTGAATGGTTAGAATATTTTGATTATTTAATAAAATTTTGTGAATTGTATAAAATTAAACTTAAATGTTTTTTTATGCACAATCCATTTTCACCACAATATCATTATGGAATGTCACCAAAATTTTATAGAACAGGTGAGGAAATGTTTAAAGGTTTAATTGAAGATAGAGAGATACCCAATACTTGGCATGAAGATAGAGATAAAATAATAAGCAGATTTACATGGGGAAAACATTTATTTGACGATATTGATTGGGATAAATATTGTTGGTTTTTTGAGGAACAAAATCTACATAAAAATGGTGGTATTTTAGAATGGGGTATTAGAAATCAAATACCAAGTACATTAGATAATTTCGTACCATTATACCAAGAATACCATCAATATGGAACTTATGAGAATTTTATAAAAAATATGTATGAAGGTAATTGTAGTGAATGGGGACACATTAGTAGTGAAAACTATAAAAAATTTACTGAAGAAGTAATATTAAAATGGGAAATGTTTAATTAATATGTATACAAGATTATATGTAAACGGATGTAGTTGGACTGATGGCGATGTATTAGAAACCAATGGTTTATTTGGGAAATTAGGGTTATCGGGTAAAGGTAGAGACTTTTCATTCCCCACATTAGTAGGTAAATATTTTAATTATGACGTTATCGATGATTCAAAATCTGGGGGGTCATTAAATAGGATAACAAGAATGACTTGGGAATATATGCGTCAAAATATTCAATACTTTGATAGTACAGTATATTTGTTAGAAATACCAAATGGTTTTAGAGATGAGGTCTATTCAAATAAATATAGAAGATTTTTTAATATATCAAGTGGATCTTTATTATATGATAATGATGCAACAGAAACAAGTAAAGAATATAAAAGTATTAGAAATGATATTATCAACATGTTTTATGAATTTGTCGATGAAGGACAATTTAAAACAAAAGAATATATAAATTTTATGAATTTATTATTTTATTTTAAAACAAAAAATATACCATTCTTTATATTACAACCTAAATCAATTGATCAAGTATCTTATTTATTTAATGACATAATTAATGAAAATAATATTATTAACATAGTTGATGAAACATTTAAAGTTGAATCCTATGATTTTATACAAGATATGTGTAAAAATGAAAAATTAAGTATTGGAGATGAATTAGATGGTGTTATTGAAGATACACATCCAGGTATAAGTGGACATAAAAAAATGAGTGAAATTATTATAAAACATATGGAAAAATATGTTGAAAAAAATATAAAACATACTGATGTTGTTGAAGAAATTAAAATACCAAATACAAAAATATTATGACAGATATATTAATAGCTTTAGGTTGTTCTTTTACATATGGGGAAGGTTTATCATACGAATTGATTAGTCAAAAATATAATAGTACATATGAATATTTGAAAACAATGGATAATCACTCAAAAATATATCAATATATGTTTAACATGGACGTATGTTATAAAGAATTTGATAAATATAGAACTGAAAAAAATTATCCAAATGTTTTAAAAAACTTATTAAATGTTGAATTATTTACCAATGGAGAAAACGGAGGTTCTAATATCACTAGAATGTTTTATTTAGATATGCTTATTAAATTTTTAGAAAGAGAACCTGATATAGTACCAAAGTATTGTGTTTTTCAAATGACACATAGTGGTAGAGACATGGAAGAAATGATAAAACCAAATGGTAATCAAACTATACAAGATGATTTATTGAGAATATATGGTAAAAATTTTTACGATAAGGTCAATAAATATGACATGGGTAAAAAAAATATATGGGGACTTGATAATTTATTTGATGAGGCAAATCATTTGTTTATTGAAAAATTAATTGAAAAATTTCAATTTTTGGAAAATAAATATAACACAAAATGTTTGTTTTATATGGGTTTAGGTGACTACAATGCAATAAAAAGTACCTATAAAAAATATACATCATATCCGTATTTTTTTGAATTGGAAAATAATGATGTAATATATTATACTCAATTACAAATGATAAATGAATTAGGGTGGACATTAGATTCATCAATTGGTCTTAAAGATAGTCATCCTAATAGTATGGCACATAAATGGTTAGCAGAAAAATTACATAATAAATTTTTAAAATAATGAAAGGAATATTATACGAAAACGACGGGGAAAACATAAAAATAATTAACGACAATGATTATTATCATATGCCAATGGATTTATCAAGAGCAAGTGATAATGTATTATTGGTAAGAATACACGAATCTTTTGGTTATAATTTTTCAGAATTTTATAATACTGATAAATTTATTGAGGTTATAAATGAATATGAAAATGAATTTGGTTTAACAGATACTTTATTTTTTATTTTTAATGAAATTATTGTTGATGGCACAGGAATTAAAAATTTTAGTGAATTAATAAATAAAAAATGTTATTATGCAAATTATGACATGAATGATAATGGAGACCCTATGAAAGTGTTTTTACCATTATCATTATATGCACAATTAAATTATCTCTTAAATGAAGATTATTTAAATGCGAGGAGATTTCTTATTAATATGAATAGAAATTATATAGAATTATTAAAACCATATAAATTGGTTTTTTTATCTAATCATATTAGCCCAATAAGAATTGATTTATTTAATATCTTGAAATATACAGATAATTTAAAAAATTCAGTATGGTCTTTTAATACGAGAATTCAATATTATTCGGGAGATAAACATAATTTAAATTCTTTTTTTAAAGATAATGAAGGGATTATTCCATTTTCATATGATGCATTTAATGACAAAAAACACGTATTAAAAAGCACATATTTTTCACAATTTTTATCATATTTTGAAGTAGTAACTGAATCTTATTTTTTTAAAGACATTAAGGATTTTGAAAATACATGTCCAATCACTGAAAAAATGGTAAAACCAATAGCATCATTTTTACCTTTTATATTTTTTGGGTCACCAAATACTAAAAATAGATTACAAAAAATTGGTATGACATTCAATTGTCCTTTATATGGTTTTTATGATACAACCAAAGAACAAAGTGTAAATGAAGGTTTAGGACAATTTACTAAACAAATTTTATTAAGTAAGGAAGAATTACATGCAATTTATTACAAATATGAGGTAGAATTATATAATAATTCGGTTAAATTCTTTGATTATTTTATAAATTTGAAAAAAACTATAAACGAAGATATTTTTAATAAAAAAAATATAATAACTGGAGATACAATAAAAAAACTTTTATAATGAAACATATAATTTTTGCCGGATGTTCATTTTCAGATGATGGTAAGATGACAGATAATTTTGAAACAATTAAATATAAAAAAGATATGTCATTAAGTGATTTATCTTTTCCGACTACAGTTAAAATGCATCAATTATTGGCAATGGATTTAGAAAATCAGGAAGTAAAAGATGTAAAAATTCACACAATTGCGAGAGGTTCATACGGTAATCATGTTATTTCGGATATGGTTAGAAAAAAAGTAACTGAATTAAAAGAAAATTATCCTGATGATGAAATTTTTAGTATAATACAATTAAGTGCTTTATTTAGAAATGGGTTGAATATTGAAATACCCGATGCGAATATTGATGATTATCCATATGATTATATAACCGATAATACCGCATTAAAAAATAATTTTGATTTTTCAATATTATATAATAAACATATGGATAATATTATTGATTTGAAAAAATTTTGTGACGAAAATAAAGTAGAAAGTTTCTTCTACTTTGGGTGGGCGAATATTTTTGAGAATGATGTTGTGGCTTATAAATTAACAAATAAATTAAAGGAAATTGAAAAATTTTGTTATTTATTTGAATATAGTGATGTATATGATGAAATAGGGTTTTATTGTGCAGGTAGCAAACCTGTTAAATTAAAGGATTATTCATATATGGGTAATAGTGGACTTTATTATATAAAAAGTGATAGATATGGTGGATTAATTGAATACGCAAGAGAAAAATCTGATATAGGTAAAAGATATCATTTAATATTTGACCCACATCCAAATACTAAAACTTATTATATTTTTTACAATGATATATTAAAAAATTGGTTAAATAATAAGGGTATAATAAGTACATTACCTATGGACATATCATATGAAAATATTTTAAATATATATTTTTTACAATGATATATTAAAAAATTGGTTAAATAATAAGGGTATAATAAGTACATTACCTATGGACATATCATATGAAAATATTTTAAATAAAATATTTGATTTTGAATATGCTCGTTTTGTTAATACAACAAATGCAACCAATAGTGATAATGAAAAAATTTCTAATTTATCTGTTAAATTAATTAGAGAAGATAAAATAACAGATATACCCTATGTGATTAGAAAATTTAGTGAATTAAATAAAACTTTTTAATTATATATAATATAATTCAGGATATTCTACAATGACATGAATACCACCTTCAGTATAACATGATTTGTATATCTCTTCAATTGTATTATGTTGTCTTAAATCCCAAAATAAAATATTGGGACACATAGATTTAAATTCATTAAAATAATTACCTCTATGTTGATGACCGGGGTCTAATGGTTTATCTGAACCTTTACCTAAACGTATAATCATATTAGGTTTCCAATTTCCTTGACTCATTAAACTGATTTTATCGACATGATTAACTAACTGATTTGTTGCACATATTAAGAAATCCCAACGAGGATAAAATGTAATAACAAACTTACCGGCCATAGCCATTCCCAATGACATACCCATTTGAGACTCTTCCATCACAGGTACTTCGATTAATTTATCCTTAGGTACCTCTCCAATAGTAGTACTCATGGGATTACCATGCCAAAGAACCTGTTGACCTATAAAAACGGTGTTTTCTTGTTGACCAAGATAAGTCATTGAATTAGTTAAAGCGTCCTTATATGGTGTGTATTGTGGTGAACTCATGATATAGCTGTTTTTATATATTCTGCGTATTTTATATTTCCATAATAACCTAAATGAGAATCTGTATTACCTTCAATTTCATCACAAATTCTCCATTGATGATAAACTGAAGTTTGCCACAAAGATTTCATTGGTATTATGTTTGGGTTTGTTTTGTAACTATAATTGTTATTATATATTTTGAATACGTCATCATTATCATAACCCGAGGCCGTAAATAATGAATCATTTAAATCAATAATATATGAAATTTTCTTGTTATCTAAAAAATTATAAAAAAGAATTAATTGTCTCAAAAGTCTTTTAGTTTCAATTTCATAATCATAATATTCATCAACAAATGTATTTAAAATATTATCATGTTTAATGTATTGATTATAAGTTAAATTTAATTTTTCTTTTTTATAAGCTCTTGAAAATGATATTTTAGAACTAATGGTCTTGCCCTCAATTGTATTATTCCATTTTTTATCATATACAGACATAACAAAGAAATCTTTGAATTCTTTAGAATAAATTTCAACTCTTGTTGGTTGTAATGGAATATCAAATAAAAATAATGTAGTATCGATTTCTTCTTGTGTTAATGTGTCAATGTAATCAAATGTTTTTCTAATAATCCTATCTAATCCACCCCCTTGTTTAGCATCATTTACACATTCGATATTTAACATTTTTGCTAACACATTACCATATGAAACATCTTTTTCATTATCCCATTTAGATATACCATTATTAATGTAGTGATAATATGCCGATGTACCTGGTTCTAAACTACCACCGCAACTTAAACTACTACCATTAACATATATTCTCTTAAACTTCATTATTTATTAAATTCATTTTGATGTTCAAGGTACCAATTATATGTTAATTGCAAACCATCTTTTATATTTGTTTTTGATTCCCAACCCAATTTATTTTTAATTTTATTAGAATCAATTTTACGAGTTGGTATCATAGATGGTTTACCTTGAATAAATTCTATTGGAGCTTCATAATTAGCAATCATTTTAGTTGTTTCTAATACATCTAAAATTGAATAAACATTATTTGAACCAACATTATAAACCTCATACATTTCTGTTTCATTTTCCATTATAACTTGTAATGCCTCAACAAAGTCTTCAACATATAATAAATCTCTTAATTCACTACCGTCACCCCAAATTGGAATAGGATTCATTTTATCGGCCACTTTACGAATTGTTGCGGGTGTCACATGACATTTATTAAAATCATATTTATCATGTGGACCAAATAAATTTGCCGGTCTAACCACAGTACATTTCATTTTTTCAGGTAAAAATTTACCATACAATTCACATTGTAGTTCAGCATAACGTTTCATCCAACCCACGGCAAAATAAACAGGATAAATGTCACTAAACATAAAATCGGTTTCAATAACAGGTTCATCTCCTTTTGGAGGGTAAACGGTATTAGATGAAATAAAGATGAAATGTTGTGCTTTATTTCTATAAGCGGAGTCAATTAAAAAATTATTCATTGATACATTTGGAGTAACATGAGCTAATGGATCAACAACGGTATCAACAGCATTTGATGTTTGTGCGGCGGCGTGAAATACCACATCAACACCTTCAGTTGCTTTTAAACAACCTTCATATGTTTGTAAATCATAATACGTATAATCAACAGAATCATGTTTTTCCCTAACAGGTCTTTTATGTAAATTAACTCTGATTTGAGTGTATCCTTCTTTAATTAATCGGTTGGTTAAATTTTGTCCTACTAATCCCGAACCACCAGTAATTAATATTTTTGAATTTTTGTTTATCATAATGTTTTTATAAATTTATATAGTTCTTCAGCAATTATTTCATATCCTTCTTTATTTGGGTGTTGAGATGCTCTTGATTTATACTTGTCATCTTGATATTCCCATATGTCTGTTTTTTTATTTTTATTTAAGTAATCTCTAAACGTTTGTTGACCAAATCCCCAATAATTTGTTTTATCAATTAAATGAGTTATATCATCTTTTTTATGTAAATTTATTAACATAGATTCAAATGAATCACACATAATATATTTTATATTGTAAAATTGAAACATTCTTTGAATAAAGATAATGTAATTTTGGTTAACAATGTTATAATAATTTTGATTGAATATATCACTAATATATAACTGCTTGAAATCTGTAAAAAATTTATCAAAATTTATATCTTCACTTTTATATGAATTTAAAAATTTATGAGGTTCTTCTATTAAATGTTTAACCGACCAAGATACCCATTCACCATTTGGTAAAAATGGTACAGTATCTCTTAAAGATGAACTCCACATTATTATTACTAAATCATTTTCAGTAATTAATCCATTCCTCAAATCGCTAATAATATCGTTGAACATCTTTAAATTAGAATATCCACTGATACCATTATTGACATGGTCAACATTTAATTTATTTGATAAAAATTTAACCCAACTATTCTCCTTTTGAAATTTAATTTTTTCTTCCTTAGTTAAATTGTCTTCGATTTTTCTATCACAACCTTCACCGGCGGTCCAACTATCACCATAAGCCCTTAAAATCATGAAATGTGGTTTTTATAGTAATTATACGTAATTTCTAACGCATTATCAAGAGATGTCTTAGGTAATAAATTCAATTCTTTTTGTTTAGTGATATCCATTAATCTTTTTAAATCACCATTGGGTTTTGTACTATCCCATGTCACATTTATGTCTTTACCACTTATTTTAATCAATTTATCAACTAATTCTTTTATTGAAACTTCCACACCCGAACCAAAATTAACAACTACATTTTTTTCTTCTTTATATAATTTTAGAATTGCATCAGCCACATCACCCGCATATACAAAATCTCTAATTGGTGACCCATCTCCCCAACACAAAATTTCACCGGTAGAATTGTGTACTTTTTTTATGGTAGTTGAAATTACAGTTCCATCACCACTAAAATTATCATATTCACCAAATATATTAGCAGGTCTTATAATTGCCCATGTATTGTAATTATTTTGAATACTATAAGCTTGTAATAATATTTCACCCATTCTCTTACTCCAAGATGGAAACCAATCAGCTTGTCCTGGTAATGTTTTCCAAACATCATCTTCGATAAATTTTTCGGCAGGAGAGTAAACACCAACTGAACTAACAAATACTAACCAAATTTTATTTTTGGCACATTGATTTATAATTTCCGTATTAATCTTAAAAGACGGATATAAAAAATCAACAGGTCTTTCTTTTGCCATAATTGGTGAACCCTTAATACCAAAACAATTAAATACCGCATCGGGATTTTCATATAAAAATAGATTTTTTAAATCATTTTCATTTGTCAAATCCATTTTATAATGTTTGTAATAATATGTATCGACATAATTTAACGGGTCGATAATATCACAACCAATTACTTGATATCCCTCATCAATACATTTTTTTACTAAATGTGTACCAACCAATCCACATGCACCTGTAATTAATATTTTTTTCATTTTTAAATCATTTATTGTTTCTCTTATTAAATCTCTTTTACCATATTCTAAAAAAATTTGTTTATTTCTTTCAATTTTTTCTATGTTTTTACTATACCACGTTTTAATTTTTTCTTCACCTAATTCATAAATTCTTTTTATTTCTTTTAATGCTAAATTTAATCTTAATTCATTTTCCCATACATCGTCAAAAGAATAATCAATTAAATCATCATAAAGCTCAAAACCATAATGTGTTAATGTTCGATGAATATTATAATCACCTAATACTATAAATGGATGACAATTACCAATTGGTTTGAATGTTTTTTCTGTAATATTATTACTATTATAATTAAATGACATTTCAGTTACAACTGAAAACAATGTATTATCATAGTGTTCTTTACTTGTATATTTGGTGCTTGAAAATTTATTATTTTCATCATCATTACTATTATAATTCCAATCTAATGTAGTATATTCTAAATTATTAAATTTATCACAATAAATCGATAAATCGTTAGTTTCATCAAATTCAAATTTAGAATTAAATGATTCTTTCTCAAATTCTTCTATATTCCTTTTGATTAATAATGAATATAATGTTTGATTTATTAATCCAGTTTTAATAAGCCAAAGAAAAAATTTAATTCTTTGAGTACGAGTTGTATTTTTATTATAACTTAAAAAGAATTTATTTTTAGGTGATTTTAAATAGGAATCCGTTGAACATAATGAAACTTTAGAATCATTTATATAATGTTCTTTTTGTAATATTGTATTATAATTTTTGGATAAATCCCATAATAAGAATGGTTTATATAATATGGTTAAATCTTCTGAGTATAAACCAGCAAAACCATTCATAGTTATGATTATAATTTGATTTTTATTCAAATTATGTTCTCTTTTTAATGATATAATTTTTTTATAAAAACTAACCATATCATAACCTTCATGAAAATTAGAAAAAACTATTTTTACATTCGGTTTATCAATTATTTGTTTAAAAACATTTGAAAAGTATTCTAAATTATCATCAATAAATGAACCACTAAATGGCATGTTATTTGGTGTAAAATTCCATATTATTTCATCTTTATTATTTAATTGAAAAATTTTATTATTAAATCCATAATTTATATCTAAAATATTAAATCTACAATAATTAAGTGGACCATTAGGTACTAAAGATTCAATATTTCCACATTCATAATAGAATCTCATATTAATTTATTTGTTTTAGTTAATGAAATAAAATAATTTCCAATTGTGTTTTTTTCTTTATAATTTTTAATAAATTCGTAATTTTTTATTAATTTATCAGTATTATTTTTATAATACGTTTTTATTTCTTCTTTCATCGCAGACAATCTTTTTAACTCGTTAACTACCATATGAAATCTTTTTGAGTCATCCGGCTCATTGTCATATGAATGATCTATAAAATCGTCAAATAAATATAAATCATATTCCTCTTTTACTTTTTTAACATGATGATAAGAGGCAAAAAATAATGGTAATTGAAAATAATAGAATGGTTTAAATGTTTTTTCAGTAATGTGAATGTCTAAATTATCATAATGAGATTCTGTAATAATATTTATATAACTTTCTTGAAAAGTTTTAATACTAATATGGTCACATTGAGAATAATCATCTACAGAATTAAACCAAGATTCGTTTTGTTCATAATAGCATAATTTAGGTCCTTTTGTTATATTTTCATATGATTTTATTAAATCTTCTTTTAGAGTATTAATTTCATTATCAAATATATGCATTTGTAATTCATAATCATTATATTTTCCATATGTTAAAGACCAATCAATTAAACCTGAATCTAAAATTCCATTATATTTTAAATAAGTTAATAATAATAATCTATGAGATTTTGGTCTTCTATTTTGACATAAAAATAAAAAATTTTTATCTAATTTTATATCGTTAATAGATGGTTTAATATTTAAATGTGCACTAACTAATTGAAGTAAAAAATTAATTTTAAAAACATTAATATCTGTTTTTAGTTTATTCTTTATGTTATACAAATATGAATTATTACTTATTATATAAAAATTCTTATGATTTAAATTTTTTTTAGTAATTAAATTATCTAATCTTTCAATTTCATCATTCACTTTAACAAAACTTTCATGTTCATTTATAAAAATAATTTTTAAATTTTTAGTTCTAACTAAATCTTCCACATTTTTAGGAATGGACCAATCCGTTGTATAAAAAAGATTTTCATATTTACATGTGTGATCAATAACATAATAAAAATTTTCATCAGTTGTAATCTCATCTAATGAACATCTTCTTACATGTAAATCTTTATAGCCTAAATTTAAAAAAATATGCGGATATATCAAATAATTACCACCTAAATGTTCATTCATAAAATCTAGATTAGGTATTGGTTTATTTTCCGAATCGAATTTACTAAAGACTAAATTTAAAATATTACCCATTTTCCTGTTCCGTAGTGCGGCCACTCTTTTTTATAATTATACCAAATAACATTATCAGGTACCCCTGATTTTATTCCATTCCAAGTCTCTGCCGTTGGTGTGTTTGTTGAAACATCATTATCTTCGACAACAAATATAATCGGTAAGTCATATCTCAATGCATATTTGTGCATTTCCATAAATCCACCTGTTTCAAAAGCCATATCACCAATAAAACACCAAACCTTATCATCTTTACCATCTCTTTTGTTTGCCATTGCAACACCTGTGGCAATCGGAATAATAGCACCCACAATTGCGGAAGCATAAAATTTATATTCTTCACTAACAATTGTGATTGAACGACCTTCTAAAATTTCTTGTTCTAACCATTCAGAGGGAACACCTTTAATCAATGCATGATAATGTGATCTCCAAGTACTAAACACCCAATCAGTCGGTTTAATTCTTTTACCAATTTCAAGTAACTCTTCTTCATTACCACCACTTAAATGTACTGGACCCTTTATTCTTCCGGCTTCCCAATGGTCGGCGATTTTTTTCTCAAAACCAATTAAACCATGTTTATCCCAAAGAACTTCATTTACAATGGGATATTGTTCTAAATTTTTTATCATCTATCTCTTTTTTGTAATATTGGATTATTTGTTGGCCATTCCATATTGAATCTTTCGTCATTCCATTTAACCACACCTTGTTCTTCAGCATCTACATAACCATCTTTATAGAATAAATTATAATGAAACATACAATCCGTTAATGCGTAATGACCATTTGCAAACCCTGGTGGAACTAATACTTGATTCCTATCTTTTTCAGTTATCATAAAAGATTCCCATTCACCAAATGTGTCAGATGTTGGTCTCATATCTAATACAATTAAGTAGATATCACCTACTGCTGCCTGAACTAATTTCCAAGTCTTATTATCATAATGTAGTCCTCTTAATACACCTTTGTATGATTTAGAGAATCTACCATGAATACTAATTTCACTTTTCTCATAGTGAATATGATTCATTACGGGATGTTCTTCACTATGAAATGTTGTGAATATCTCACCTCTATATTCTCTATAAATAGAAGGTGTAAAGATTGGAACTTCCATCCCAAATTTTTTCGATGGAGTTAATTTAAACTCATCCCATTTATTACTCATATTACATATTATTTGCGTATCCTAAAGGAAAACCATTTCTAAATTCGGCACCCATTCTTGGTACTATCATTTGGTAGGCCATTTTTAATTCTTCAATACCCATATCAATATTCCATAATGGTTTCCAACCAGTTGATTCTACTTTATTGTTTGATACAATATAATCCCTTTTATCGGGATCTTCGTAATAGTCATTATAAGAAACGGCAAAATCTTTAACGTGTGTCTGTATTTTTTCTAACAATTCTTGTTTAGATAAATTAGCATCACTTAAACCAACATTAAAAACCTCACCTTTATATGTATCGTAATTTTTTAACATAAATAAGAAAACCGATGCAACATCTTGAATATGAATAAAATTTCTTTTAAATGTTTTTTCAAAAACGACAATATATTTGTCAGTAATGGCTTTATATGTAAAATCGTTTACTAACAAATCCGTTCTCATACGAGGAGAAACACCAAATACTGTCGCTAATCTAAAAATAATTGCATCGGTACTAGATTTTAAAAAATTCTCAGCATTACATTTAGTGGTACCATAAACAGATATTGGATTTAGTGGAGATTCTTCTGTACATTCAGTTTGACCAACACCAATACCATAACCACTATTTGTATTTGGATATAAAATTTTTTTATTTTTACCAATTGTATATTTTACAATGTTAAAAATTTGTCTAAAATTAATATCATTAGCCAATTCAGGTTCAGCTGCACAAGCGGGGAATCCTACAATTGCCGCCAGTGGTATTATAACATCATTTTCGTTACAAAGTTTTTCTAGCAAAACTTCATTTCTAACGTCTCCATGTATAAATCTAAAATTAGGATTTGATGTGTATGATAATAATGATACTTGATTAAAAATTAATTTATCAAGTACTGTAACTTCATAACCCTCATTTAACATTTTACCGGTTATGACTGAACCAAGATAACCGGCACCTCCAGTAATTAAAATTTTCATATGTGAAATATACATAAAATATATGTCTTTTCAAAATATTTATGAAGGTATTTGTTATTTAAATTATTTTTATTATATTTTAGTTATGTATATTATAGGAATTTCAGCGTTTTATCATGATTCATCGGTAGCTTTATTTAGAGACAATCAATTAATTTTTGCATGTGAAGAAGAAAAATTCACAGGTATTAAACATGATGATTCGTTCCCAATTAAAGCGTTAGAATATATATATAAAAAATATAATATTACGTCAAAAAACTTACAGGCGGTTTGTTATTACGAAGACCCACAATTAAAGTACCAAAGAGTAATGGAAAACATTAAAACTCAATGGTTTAAGAATCCTATTTACTCATTAAAATCTTATTTAAAGATTAAAAAAAATATTAAAGAAGTTGATAAAAAACTTAAGGAAATATCACCAAATGTATTTTATTCAACACATCACGAATCTCACCAACACTATTCACATTATACATCTTATTTCAATGAATCAACTTGTTTATCTATCGATGGTGTAGGTGAAATTGATACGGTATCAATTGGTGTTGCGGATAATCATGGAATCAAATATACATCAATTGCAAAATATCCCCATTCATTAGGTTTATATTACTCGGCATTAACCTCGTATTTGGGTTTTAGACCAAATGAAGGTGAGTATAAGGTAATGGGATTAGCGTCATATGGTGACCCCAAAAAGTATATTAAAGAGGTACGTAATCTTATTACATATAAAAATAGTAAGTTGGAGTGTAACATGAATGTATTCTGTTGGAATACAACAGATAAAATAATGTTTAATGAAAAACTTGCAGAAATATTAAGTGTTCCACAAAGATTACCTGAAGAACCGTTAGAAGAAACACATAAAGATTTGGCAGCGGCGGTTCAGTTAAGATACGAAGAAATATTATTTGACATCATTAAGTCAATTAAACCTTTGAGTAAGAATACCTTATTAACATTAAGTGGAGGTTGTGCTTATAATGGTACCGCAAATGGTAAGATTATTGATAAAACATTTATTACAAACTTATGGATACCTGCAGCACCATCTGACGCAGGTTCTGCAATTGGTTCGGTAATTCATTATCTAGTTAAAGATAGAGAAAAAAAATATTTTAAAGTTACAAGAAATCCTTTCTTAGGTCCTTTTTATGATAACAATACAATTCGTTATGCAATTGGTCATCGCAAATACAAATTAATTACAGATGAGATGAAATTAAGAACACATATTGCGGAAAAATTAAACGAAGGTAAAGTCGTTGGTTGGTTCCAAGGACATATTGAATTTGGTTCAAGAGCTCTTGGTAATAGGTCAATATTAGCCAATCCTACTTTTCCTGACATGAAAGATAGAATTAATAAAGTTATTAAGAAAAGAGAAGGTTTTAGACCATTTGCACCAATGGTTACTAAAGAAAGACAACATGATTATTTTGATATGTTAACGGATGTTCCATATATGAATCAAGTTGTTAAGGTTAAAGAACAATATAGAGATAAATTGACATATTGAATTTGGTTCAAGAGCTCTTGGTAATAGGTCAATATTGGCCAATCCTACTTTTCCTGACATGAAAGATAGAATAAATAAAGTTATTAAGAAAAGAGAAGGTTTTAGACCATTTGCACCAATGGTTACTAAAGAAAGACAACACGATTATTTTGACATGATAACTGATGTACCATATATGAATCAAGTTGTTAAAGTTAAAGAACAATATAGAGATAAATTACCAGCTGTAACACATGTAGACGGTAGTGCAAGAGTACAAACTGTTTATAAAAATACCCCAATCCATGATTTACTAACAGAATTTGAAAAAATAAGTGGATACCCAATTTTATTAAATACTTCATTTAATGTAAAAGATAAAACAATGGTTCTTACACCAAAAGATGCTATTGATACATTTTTTGATACTGATATGGATATTTTAGTGATGGGTAATTATATAATGTATAAAAATTAAAAAAAATATGAAAAAATTATTTGGTTGGATTTTTAAGTACTTTGAAGAAAAGAAAAGAAAGAAAAAATTTAAAAAGAAATTAGAAGAATTACGTAAAAGAGATCCATTTATTTATAATCATTAAAAATGAAAAAATTGTGTGTGTTTGGTGATAGTTATTCTACAAAATTTGAATTAAAGGACAAATGGGCGGAAAAATATATTACTTGGAAAGGATATATTCCAAAAACATATTCTAGTATAATTTCGGAGTCGATGAATATCGAAGTTATGAATAAAGCCGTAGTCGGTAAAGATAATTATTCAATTTTTGAACAAATTTGGGAAAATGCTGAAAACGTTCAACAAGATGATATAATAATTATAGGATGGTCTGATGTATTAAGATTCAGACTATCCAGTCCATCAGATTCTATTTGGAAAACTTTTATACCCAATAGTAGGGATAATGATTTTAATTCATGTAATATTACTAAAAATACTTTCAATGATATTTTAAATAATAGAACTGATAAAATTTATGAATTTGAATTATCAAAGATAGTAAATTTTGTAAATTTTGTATTTAAAACACAAAAAATTATACATTGGAGATGGGATAATGTTGGTAGATTAAAAAATTATTCTACAATATTAGATGAAACTAATGGTGAAATACAAGATTTACATTATTCAGAAAAGGGTCATAAAGATTTAAGTATTAATCTTATGGAATGTATTAATAGTGAAAATAGAGTAAATAATCTTTGTAAATTTATTTGATTCGGACATATGTAAATTTTTAAACTAATTTGATATTGTCGAATTAATTGTTTATATTGAAGTATTATGATATATTGGTTAACAGGACAACCTGGTGCGGGTAAAACAACATTAGCAGGATGGATACAAGCAAGTTTCCCTAATAAATCTATGATTGTAGATGGGGACGATATTCGTGAAATATTCGTCAATAAAGACTATAGTGAAGAGGGAAGACGTAAAAATATAGAAAAGGCACAAATTTTAGCTAAATTTTTACATCACAAAGGTCATACGGTTATAGTATCTTTAGTTTCACCATATAGAGACCAAAGGGAACAATTTAAAGTCGAAATGGGTGAAAATTTAGTTGAAATATATGTTCATACTACAAATATAAGAGGTAGAGAACAATTCCATGTGAATTATGAGGAACCTCAAACATTCTTTGTTGATTGTGATACGACTGATAAAAGTGAATATCAAACATTTTTAGAATTAAGAAGAAAATTAAAAATATAATATATGAGTAAAAAGTATGCGATGTATGTAGGCAGATGGCAAAATTTTCATGCTGGCCATAAATGGCTAATCAATCAACAATTAGAAAAAGGAAAAGATATTTGGGTAGCAATTAGAAATGTACCAACAGATGAAAATAATCCTAAAACCGCACAACAAGTAATGATGGAACTTGCTGACGAACC
>Ga0208257_1000059_pt1 | contig 37137 bp, 49 predicted proteins | sample CryBogCBH10Sep07_FD_184610 | JGI IMG/M metagenome (GOLD analysis project Ga0208257, IMG submission 184610) | Freshwater microbial communities from Crystal Bog, Wisconsin, USA - CBH10Sep07 (SPAdes) | ecosystem: Environmental > Aquatic > Freshwater > Lake | place: Crystal Bog, Wisconsin, USA... | reverse complement strand
CTTTTATTCTACTATCATCGCCCGTATAATTGTAATTGGCTTCATAATATTCTTTTTTTACAAAATTATCATTTTCTAAAGTCATCTGTGAAAGCAAATCTCTATTTTTTAATTCAACGTTTACTAAATTATCAATTTTAATTGTATAATCATGGTGATTGAACGTATCTACCCATAAATTTTTAATATTGCTTGCACTAAAAAAATCATTAAAAAATATCATTTCTGTTGTTAATTGTGCAATTTCATTTTCGTGATTATAACAATTCATACTTAAAAATTTAGCAATAGGATGATCCCAATCATATTTAAAATTTCTTAGTTCTGAATCAATGACTGAATAAATTTCATTTCTGGTTGTGCTAGTTATGCACCATAAAATTATTACTTCATCAAATATTTTTTTTAAACTTCTAAATTTTTTAGATATAAAAAATTCTTTTGCCAATCTAAATTGTTTCTGATTGCTTGATTGAGATGCAGAGAAATTTATATTAATAGCATTATATTTGTTACATAGTAATTTTCTAAAACTATATGTTTCAGCTAAATCATGATCATTGTGGATAAGTTCAAAATTATTTCTTGACATTCCTTCTTCGTAGCCTAATCCTTTTCCATAAGTCCAGCTACAACCAAAGGTTATTAATAAAATTTTTTTCATTAAGATATTATTTCTTTTTACGACGGCCAGCACAATGAGCCTTTTGACTAAATCCCTTTGGATGAGAACAGTCAATGCTACGTTTGTACTTAGTACTCCATTTTTCAGTTAATTCTTCTTCTTTAACAAGTTTTTTATTCTTTTTAACTTTGTATTTTTTACCATCTACTATAAAATATTCAAGATTATTTTTTCTTGCAGTATTCAATGCACCTAAAAAAGCATTACCTTCTTTTAAACTTAACTCACGATCTGTTTCTTCTACTTCTGCATCATAAAGTTTTTGAATTAATCCGCTATTGCGCAATAACTTAAATGCTAAATTTTCAACACCAAACTCACCATTTTTTTCTAAACCAGACTGTCGCATATCTTTAATACGTTTTTTCAGTCTAGCAATAGTAGATGGATCGCCGCTGTCCAATGCTTGGCGAATTTCTTCACTTAAATGTTGAAATTTATCTTCGATGTTTGTTACATCAGGTTTAGCTGTTATCTTTTTTGGAAATTTTACCCAATCATCATTATAAACACTATAAACACCATTTGAAATATGCGTATCTTCACTGCCTTGAACATAAACTTCAACAGCATGTCCCATAATTTTTATATCGTGCTGATCATTAAATATTACTTTTTTAGCTTGGAACAAGTCTTTGAGATTAACTTTACAAGGTCCGTTACTGTTAGCAATAAGATGCAAGTCAATATCACTTTTATTATTGTAATTAAAACTAGCATTGCTACCACTGATCGTAATATCCGTAAGTTGTAAATCTTCTACGTTGATAAATTCAACAAATGCTTTTGCAATCTTGAATAGCGCAAGACGAACTTGTAGTTTTAAACGATTATTTTCCCATAAATCAGGATTAAGTTTATCATGAAATGTAGTTAATGTTTCTAAATCACCGATGCGCATCAAGTATTTATTAGAACTTGGCTGCGCTCTTAGCCATTTGATCTACAGTAGCATTCTGTTTTTCAACATCCGCCTGATCAGGTTCTTTGTCGGCAACGCTTTCTTTGCCTAATACAATATGTTGGTTATTATAATCACTAATCATTTCGGCAATGTTAGGATTGCTATCTATTAATTCTTGTAAATTTTCATAAGAAAAAGAATAGCCAGCATTATTCATTAATTTACTAATGTTGGCTATTGGGATTTGTACGCCTGGTTTGGTTTTGCTTTCCAAATATTGCAAGATAGTCATAAAAACGCCTGCTTGACTCTTTACAAAATCTGGAGCAACTTCAAGAAGTTTCATTATCTTAGACCACGGCCCATTTCAGCAGGTCCGCCAGCAGCAGCATCTACTGCATTAAGGTCTTCTTCAGGCTCGCCGCCCAATGGCGCATTCATATCTGGAGCAGCACCTAAGTCAGGAGCAGCACCCATATCAGCGCCCATGTCAGCACCAGAATCAGGTGCGCCCATAGGAGCAGCGCCATATACGCCACGACTTGCATTATCAAGTGTATCGCGAGCAGAATTAGCTGCATCAAGCAGACCACTTAGAACTTGCTTTGTAGAATCGTTAAATGAATTAGCTTGTTCCATGCCAATTTCATCTTTCATTGCACTAACCAATGCAGGTAGCTGTTCGTTTTGCATCTTGCTAATTTTTTCAACAATATCTTGGACGCTATCTGCCAAGTCACGAGCGGCCATTGTAACACGTGCTTGTTCAATTTCACCTTCTGTAAGGGCTGATGGAAGTTCATAGCTTTCATTCTTTGCCATCTTTGTAGCTGTAGCATACATAACATCTTTGCCACGATTACCATAACGCTTTTCAAAATCACCACCACGCTTCTTAAGAGCCTTTGCATAATGCTCACGCTTCTTAAGTTCTGTAGGAGTTAATTCACGTTCATTAAGCGTTACCATGCAATAATCATCAATTGCCTGTAGCTTTTCTGCAATAATTTTACGACCTTGTGCCATTTCATTTTTCCATGTTTCAAGAATTTTTCCAACCATTACTGCTTCCATGTATTGTGGATTACGTTCAGCATGATGTGCTTGACTTGTGCTCTTGATTGCACGAATTTTTGTGCCAATAGTTTTTAGCATCTGACTTGCATCGCCTTCTTTAATCTGCTTAAGATTAAGTTGCCAATTATAAACTTTATTCAATTGCTGATTTAATTCTGCAGCAGATACTTTTCCAAATTCTTTAACAAACATAGTGTTGTCCTTACATTTAATAGTATTTATTGCAGTGAGACACTTTTCTCTAATTCATGCAATTGTTGATCCAATAATTCTAACTCTCGTTCTACTCTTGAAAGCCTATCTTTATAAACTTCGTTATTTGGATTTGTTTTTGTTCTTATAGAATATAATTGTTTATCATTTAGATAAATGTCTAACTGTTTATCTATGCATGTTACAGTTGGAATATTTTTATAATAACGTTTGCTTACTAACGCTGCTAACAATATTGCAACTCTTCGTTGATATAGGTTAGCAACAATACTTTTATTATTATTGATAACTTGCCAAACATTATCTTTTAAAGTTACTTGGGTATCATTAATTTGATATCCATTCCCCACGGATTTTACAATCAATGCTCCTTTTTTAGGCAATTGATTGTATTCTTCCGTGACGAATTTTTTGATTTTGTTGAGGGTTATGTTTTCATCTATCATAAAAATATAATAACACAACGATAACCCTTATGTCAATTAAGTATGTGCTTTTGCAACATACAAAATCAAGCCCAATAGGGCAGTTAGTAGTGAGCCAATAATGCCAATTCCTAAGCCAACGAGTTTTTTATAAGCCAAAGTTTCTTTTTCGATTAACATAGATTTAATTTCGCTGACTATGGTTTCGACTTTTACAAGTCTTGCTTCCATAGTATTCATTTTGCTTTCCATTTGTTCATAACGCTCTGCGCAGATATCAACATGCGCTTCTAAACTCTGACGTTCAATATCATAAGTTTTTGCCATTGTAAATTCCCCACACAGTAGCAAAGAATATTTATAATGTTTTTATAATAATAAAAAGCATATATTTTTGTTTTCACCATCGGCGATTGTGTAGTTTTTTAAATTTTTAACACTTTCTTCAAGACCTTGAATCATTGGTATCAGATCAACCATATCACAAATTTCTTCTAAATTGTTGTTAAAGTTTTCTAATTCAAAATCAAATATCCATACATTATGATTGCCAATATAATTTTTTCCAAATTCAAGACCATCTATATTTCGAAATACTTTTTTAGGATATGAATGAATCGTAAGAATGGATTTTAATCCCAATGCTTGTATGATTGTATGCCAATTTTTTATTTGGTTAGAATTATGATCACTGCTGCGTGTTATATCAAATAATGTTAAACATCTTATCATGTTTTTACTTATAGTGTTGTAATTTGGGCAAAGAAAAAGGGCGGTTGCCCGCCCTTGAACTTTGTAATATATCTAGGATATATTAAGTGTAGCTTAGCTTGAAACCACGGTTAGCGAATACTGAACCGCTGCAATCAACGCTGTTGTTACCAGCAGCAGTTAGACTACGAACAGTTGCCTGAACAACGCTTGCAATACCAGCATCAGTTGATGCAAGACCTTGTGCGCCTTCAAGAAGAAGACTGATGTTACCACCGCTAGTTGCTTCTACTTGATATGCAAGAACAGTTACGTTACTTGAAATTGCGCTTAGGATTGCAGGAATTGCGTTGTTTACACCACTTTCACTACGAATGTCTTGTGCTGAACCACCACTTGCTGCGATATAACCTGCTAGTGCTACAGGGAACTTTCCGATGAAGCTAGCGCCGATTGCTGTTGAGATAAAACCCTTACCATCACCAACTACACCAGCATTACCATTTGTACGATAAAAATCTGCCATTTTAATTCTCCAAAAATTGCGTTTATTATTACGCTAAGAGTATTTATGTTTGTGGTTTAAAATTGGCTTATATATAACTTTTTTATGGAGGCAGTGGTATGCTTGCTTTTGCAAAAGCAGATTTTAATTTTGCCAATGAACCAGGTGGTTTATCCATTAATCCGCCATATATTGTTGTTAAAAAATTCGGATCATCTGGATATACTCCAACAGTTGCTTTTATTTTTTCACGAACATTATCAACAGTGCCACCGCCTAATTTTCCGCTTGCAGCTAATTCTTTTCGACCTTGATACCAAGTAGAAGTTATTGCTTGTATTAAATTGTTTAATTTTGGTTCTAATGTTGCAGAACCTGTTGCAAAATCTGTATTAGCGAATGAAGATAGCACTCCACCAAGCGCACCAGTTGAATAATCTGAAGGTTTTATATATGATTTAACACCAGGTGTGCTGTTTAATGCAACTTCAACTGCATTTTTAAATTTGTCCGCGTCGCCAGTTTTTGGAACTTTGTCAATGATAGATTTAATATAGTTTGCGCTATCTGTAAATTCTTTTGAACCTACAGGCGGTATAACAAGTGGATTTACTGGTGCTTCTGATAAAACTTCAACGGCTTTCATCTATTTTTCTCAATCCACGAATAAATTTAGCAGGTTCTTGGGTACGAATACTATTTAATAATCTTCTTTCTAATTCTTCTGCTTGTGGAGTATCATATGTTTCTCGTATTTGATTAATTAAATTTATTGCACTATTAATAATATGATTTGCTCTGCTTTCTATTACTAAACCAGTATTTTTATTATTACTTAATTGGCTTAATTCATCAAGAATACTACGTGATTGTTTGCGCAAATTGTTAAACTCCAAAATTATTTAGGGCAAATTAGGCAGTTTCAATTTTTCCACAAGCAACATCGCATTGTACAACACGACCATTTTCTATACTTGTTTTGGTCCAAGATGATTCAACATTGCCAAACCATTTTATTGCTTCTTCTAAAGTTGTTTGATGTAAATCATTATTAAAGATTATTTTTTTAATTTGAGAATTTATAAATCCGTGAAAACCTTTATCATAGGTATGCGGACTAAATCCCATATAACAACATGGATAAACTTTACCATCTGCTGCAATATAAATTGATTTTGAATTTTTTGTAAAACAATCTAATTTTCTATTTTCGTCATATGCTGGATATATATATTTTTTTGTACTATCTGCATGAAATTCAATAATTTCTTCTATGTTGGTATGCGCATTCCAATCGCCCATTATATGCACAAGGTTACCTTTTCTATCAAATACTGGTCCGCTGTTTCGTCCATGATCTTCAAGGCGAAATTCTTTAAATCCATATTCTTTACTACGTTTTTCTGCTTCATCAATTTGGTGATTATTGTGATCAAATTTAATCATTTTCCAAACTGCATAACCACCAGCACTCATAAATGTTTTTGCATTTTGAATAATTTTATTAAAATCAGTATCTTGACGATATAAATGATGCGTATCTTCTAAACCATCTAAACAAAATTCAACTTTTGTTTTAGATATTTTTCCAAGTTCAAACCAAAAATCATTATTTCTTGCACTGCCATTTGTGCTTATTTGGATAATTAAATTTCTGTTATGTGATTTAAAATATTTTATTATTTCTAAACTTTCTAAATTAGCAGTAAAATCTCCAAAGTTTCCATTAATTAAAAGTATTGTTATTTGCTTAATAAACTGCGGACTAAATGATTTTTGTATAAGTTCTAACGTTAAGCTTGTTTCTTCATATCCACGATTATAAGGATAACCAAATAAATTTCTAGGACAAAGCGGACATCTAGCATTGCATAACGAACTAAATTCCATATGCAAGTGTTGTATTTCTTCTAATTTTATCATGTAAAAATATTTATTGATAAAACTTTTAGAAAATAAATATTTTATTATTGGCACAGTTAGGCAAAAAGGGCAATCAATGAAACTACCAGAAAATGCACAGGCACAATGCGAACAATTACTACGAGAATTTAGACGACCAATACCAGATGAAGCAGTATATAATGACCGTCTTGTTGAAGAGATGGAGATCATATTAGGCTTACGCTTCACAGAATACTTCCTACAAGTCCGTGAAATATTAGATATGACTCTTGATCTACCACATATGACTCGTGGTAGTGCAGGTAGTAGTCTTGTTTGTTGGGCATTAGGAATTACAGATGTTGATCCTATAAAATGGGATATACCGCTATCACGATTCTTAAATCCACATCGTGATGATTTACCAGATATTGATATAGACTATCCACATTGGGTGCAAACTACGGTTATGGAACGTATATTCAAACGTTGGCCTGGCAAGAGCGCACGTATTTCAAACTATGTTACATTTAAAGAAAAAAGCGCCAAACGTGAAGCAGCACGACGACTTGGTGCAAAAGGAAAATTACCACGTAACTTCAAATATGATGATCTTGATATTGATATAGGCGAAGCTATTCGCATTGAAAAGAAGTTGATGGGCAAGAAACGTGCTATTTCTAAACACTGCGGCGGCATACTTGTGTTCAAACACAATCTACCAAAAAGTCTTATAAATGCTGACAATCAGATACTGTTAGACAAACACGAAGTAGAAGACCTTGAACATCTAAAAGTTGATATACTTGCAAATCGTGGATTAAGTCAGCTTTATGAAATAGAACCAAACATGGGATTAGAAGATTATCCCGATTATGATGAAGCAACTATAAATCTACTTTGTAATGGTGATGTGTTAGGCGTTACACAAGGAGAGTCGCCAGCAATGCGACGGTTGTTTCGTGCAATACAGCCAAAATCACGCAGCGATTGTGTATTTGCAACGGCACTTATACGTCCTGTTGCAACCACTGGTCGGCAAAAAGCAAGTTTCTTTCATGATTGGACAGAACAGCGATTAGAAGAAAGTATTGTGTATGAAGATGATGCTATTAGAAAGATAAGCAAACTTATTGGTTGTGATATCTATGAAGCAGATATGTATCGTCGTGCATTTGCAAAAAAGAATGAAGAAAAAGTATATGAGTTTATGCACCGCATGGGAACACATCCGAACAAGACTGAAATTATAGATGAACTATATCAGCTTGGCAACTTTGGACTATGCCGTGCGCATGCTGTTAATTTAGGACGATTAATTTGGGCATTGGCATATCAAAAAGCACATAACCCTAAACCATTTTGGGCTGCATATCTTAAACACTGTGAAGGCAGCTATCGCCGTTGGGTTTATAAGAATGAAGCCAAACGTGCTGGTTGGGACTTGCGTGATTTAGGATTTAATTATAGTTTGTTAAATGACCCTATATACGAATATAGAAAATATGGATGGTGGGGCGATGCCGATTTTTTACCAGGTTTTTATTGCAACAATCAGTATCTTGACCGTTTTGAATTTGCTGGTCTTGTTGCCAATGGTCGTGTATTCAAGGGAGAAGGCGGGAAGTATATCACCTTTCTTACCCTTGGTGTTGGTAACGGAAAATATATTGACCTATTGGTAAAAGGTCCAGTAGCATATCATGACTATGATGTAGTATGCGGCGTGGGCAAAGTCAAAACAAGCAATGGCAGTCAATATATTGAATGTCAAAATGTGCGGACATTAAAGCTAGAAAAATTTAACTCTTCTGCTTAAGATTGTTTAACATTTGACGCAATGCACTGCTATTAACATCTGCTACGATTTTGCCTGGTTGATCTTCAACAACTGAATCAGTTGATGGTTTAACATTGCTACCACCCTTAATACTTGCAAATATACTGCTGCTTTGTTTCTTGAACTGTTGATATTCTGCATCTTCTGCAAGATCACGTATGCGCAAACTATCAATATCAAACTCAAGTTCAATCTTTTGCCCAACACCACTACTTGAACGAGTTTTCATTAACTGCAACTGATATTTGCCATGCTCACGCATACTGCGACTTGTAAAGATACCAAATAAGTTATCTGCAGTATTAATCTTTGAAATACCGCCACTAATATGGCTATGGTCAAACTCAACTTCTTCCACAGATGCACGGTTTAACTGCGATGCAGTAACAAGCAAGATATCCATTTCTTTTGCAAAGTTACGAATTTCTTCACTTACATATTTGTCTTTAACAAATAGATCACTTGGACTTACCTTTGCGCTAACAGGCATGAGAAGATCAAGATAATCAATCATAATAAAGTCAAGTTTGCGACCTGTACGAACTTGCAGTTCTTTACAATATGAACGAACATCATTAATAGTGCTTTGTGCTGGCAGATACTTGATTTGAAACTTACCGCTCTTCTTGCCAACCATTCTTACTTTAATTTCAATATCTTCAATGCTCTTAAAGATATCCTTGCTTGCAGTGTTGGTTAGCATACTATCAATACGCATTGCTGTTAATTCTTCGCTCAATTCTAATGTGATATAAACACCATTTAAACCAGCCAATACCCAATTACATGCAATATTCTGCATGAATAGAGATTTGCCCGAACCTGAACCACCAGCAAAGATATTCAACTCACCACGGTTAAATCCGCCATATAACTTTTGATCAAGCGTTAGCCAACCTGTGCTGGTTTGTCCATTATTGTCTTTAATCTTTGTAAGACGAGCAATAGGATCATCAAAATAATCTGTGCCAAGGTCTTTGGTTAGGCTGATTTGCACTGCATCCTTAATCAGTTTCTCAACAGGGTCAAAATCACCTTTTTCCAACAGGTCTGCTGCCTTGAGAATAGCACGTTCAAGTTCTTTTTGTTTTGTAAAATCTTCAAATTCTTCTAAAAACCATGCAGTGTGATCATCGGTCATGCCAGGTATAGGTTGAAATGTATTATTGGTAGCAGCATTGATCTGTTCTACCAATGGCATAATAGTATGATGCTCGCAGTGATTTTTAATAAACTCTGCTGCACCTTTAAGACTGCGGTCAAAGTTATCAGAATTAAAGATATTCTGAACTCGCACATAACTTTGTGGATCACTTAGCATCATTTCAATGAATAGCTTTTGTATTGCAGTATCGTATGTTTTTGCCATTTTGTTATTATATCTTTATTTCTTTTCCATGTCACTATTAATCCATTCTAAAAATAACTTAGCAAAATCAATGTGTGCTTTTTCTTTTAGATGGTTATCTGGAAATGTCTCATATTTGTTTTTATATGCCCACTGAACAAAACCTAAATTTTCTGGTAGAAAAAATTTAGTTTTATCTATATTTTCATACAAATGATGTGTATCATGTTGATAACGATTAATTTTATCTGCAATGTTATTGTAAATTGCAAAATAATTTTTAGTTGTGGTAAAATAAAATGGTTTTTTTATAAGTGACAAATATTGTTGTGCAATCAAAATATTTTTAAAATATTCACTATATATAAATGCATCTTCTATTACAAGTGACTCAAAAATATTTCTCATGTCATTAATGGTATCTTTATCAAAAAATTTTTCCATTAATTTCTTTACTTTACTGTTTTTATTGTACATTACAGTATTATTTGGTGTTATTGTTAAAGGCAAATTGTCTTTATATAAAGTTAAACGATCATTGAAAGACCACATAACAAATATTGCATCCGTGTTAGAAAAATCAGTAGATAAGATTTGATACAGTATTTGACTGCAACTTGCGCCAGGTATTGAGTAATTAGTGACATTAGCTTTTTTGTTAAGTTGATTAATCCACGTATGCTTACTTGGTATATAATCAAGCAAGTTTGCATCTGGAAATTCATCTCCAAATGTAAAACTACAACCAAAGCCAGCAATATTACCTAAAACCATTTTTTTGATACCAATTGTATTTTTAATTTATTTGTTTGAACACTGTTTAAAATACTGCGCATTGTAAATAAATTTCCATATTTTGCAACAGCATCAGCAGTATCTTTAATACCCGTCTCCCATTCAGGAAATGCTACTCCCCAACCATAATTTAGCGCAGCATTAACCATTGCTTGTCCTGCTTTATCACGATCAGGCACAACAATGATGTCACGATCAAGAGTTTCAATAACTTGGGCTTGGCTGTCATTAATTTCATTGCTGCAGATTGCAAGCGCACCAATAGCCACAGCATCAAGCAATCCTTCAACAACAATGCAAAACTTTGCATCCTTGTGCTGCTGATCATATCCCCATATCATATTGCTTGGATAATTAGAAAAGTATTTTATCTTCTTTTTGCCATCTTCAAATAACCGCCCACTAAAACCCATAGGTTTGTTTTTCCAAGTAAATGGAACTAGCACACGATTTCTTAAAGAAGGGTCGTCTGTCCAGTAAAAATCAGATAACTTATCGCTAAAACCTCGACTATCAAGATAATTAATAGCCATTTCAAGACTGTTATAATCGTTTTCATTGATATATCCATCATTTAACCAACTTGTAATAGGACGACCAGGGCATGGCTCACGTGGTTCATATGTTGGTAATTCACGTGTTTCTACTCGCGGTGCATCAGGCGTAGATTGCGCTAGCGCAAATAAACTTAATTTACTAATTTGATCATCAGCTATGCCAAGCCAACTCATCCAACGTCGCATCTTATAAGAAAGACGATTGCCAGGTTGCCAAGAGGCAGTATAATGACAGTTAAAGCAGTGAGCAGTAATACCGCCCTCTGGTGAAGGCATCACGCCACCACGCCCACGAGTATCCGCTGCATGACCATTGTGATGACAGCAGACAGCATTGAAACTTATCCAACCGCTAGGCGTGGATTTGCGCTTCCATGGCAGATGTTGCATGATTTGGTCAGTAATTTCCATATAATTATTATAACAGATTTATTACAAAAGTCAAGGACGATATGTGATATAATTTACTTTGCCGCTGCTTTGTGTGACTTTAAAGCGAACAGCACTAAATTTGCCTTGAAAATTATAATACTGGTTGCCAGTTGAGTTGCTGAACACTGTTGTATTAACTAATACCCAATTATTGGCATTACTTACGCTTGACGTGTCTTGACTTGCTTGAATATCAATATTGCCAGTAAAATTAGTAGTATTGTATTGCACTGTTTGATATACTGCACGTGATTTTACACGGTCTGCAGATATAGTAGTGCTAGTATATGCAACATTTTGATAGTTTGTACTTACATCATTTGTATAAACAGGCACACTTAGATTTGCACTTGGTACAAAAGCAGGATATACACTATCTAATAATCTTGCTTGCCCTTGAGCATTATAATTATCATCACTGTACGCAATTTGTTGTTCGCCTTCTGGACTTGTTACAACGATGCTATAATTATATAAACCAGCACTTACATCATTAAGCAAGGTTCCTTCAACCAATGTAGTAGCAGTGCCAGTATCGCTATAAACCAATTGTAGTATTCTGCTAAAAACTAATTCTTTTGTTGTTGGATCAATTAGATTAAATAAAACTGAACTGTCAAGTAGGCTAACAGGTTTTTGATCTTGATTCTTAATCAAAAATTGAAATATATTATCTACACCTTTATAGATTTGTAATGGTTTTGCATACACTAACTGATTCTCCGTGTGAGGTGTGAAATCACTATTCTTTACAACATATATAATTTGTGTATATAAATAACCTAAAATTGGCTGCACAGAATGGACTCCTACAATATTTATTATGATTTCAATTGAACAAATGCTTGAACAATACCCTTTCCTTTCTTATATAAAATACACGCATAGTGATTACATAGGTATTATACAAAACCATGATACAGATATAGTTTCTATGTATGCTTTCAATAAATTAAGAACTGAAAAAGACAAGTTAGGTTTCTTGCAAGCAGCAGAAATATGGTGGTGGGAAAGCAATCGACTAATACCAATTAATATATTTTTAAAAGAAACATGGAATCCATATCGTTATAGCACAGTTACATTAGCATGCAAAGATATTATTGAACAACAAGGACATATTGTTTCAATTGCCAAACTTGCAGAACGTCGCACAAAACGTAGAGTTTTGCAGTTAGTTAAGCGACTCGGTTAATAAATTCATATGAACCATTACTAATTGCGCATATCCATAAGCATGTGCTTTTTTAAAATAGTATCCTTCGCTTGGCTTAATCCAAATGTCGCTTGCTATTTTCTTCCATCGTTTGCCGATAAGATATCGCTTTGATGGGCGAATGATTGCCAATAGCATAGCCAACATATCCATTGTAGTAGGAAGATGTTGTTGTACGACATCAAAATGATTTGATAAATGAATAAGTTTGGCAACAAAATCCCTTTCTTTTAATAATTCCCACTGAGGCTCACGGTTACAGAGTTCGTCAAGATGCTCGTTACTGCGAACTGAATTATAAACATGAACGTTTAGTAGGTCTAGCTTCATATAGCCTAGTTTTTCGGCCGCATCATAATCAATATTACTCAATCCACTAAGTGGATTGTATGGAATTGGATTGACATAGACTCCAGTGTTGTGCTTGACAACCATACCGTCACGGCTGATAGACGCAGGTATATGCTTGATAAGTTTCAAGATATCCTCACGGTTTCCAAAATCTATGTCAATATCCATTAAAAACCTGCTTGTGCTAATATATGCTTTGTCATTTCCGTGTCAGCCGGATAATCGTGTAACTTACGTTGCCAAAATTCAGGATCAATCCATGGCATGAGTAGGGTAACCTGTTCTTCACTTAATGTTTCAAGTTTAGCAATCCCAACATCGCAACAATAGATTGCCCAACAACTAATACGACCATTTAGTATATGTTGAACAAAACGATTACTGCTTACAGTTGTAAAGTATGAGGTAATGTCGTTGCCGCTTTCTTCGCTCCATTCTTGCATAGTTAGAATAGAGCGTTCTAGTGCATCGGTTGCATTTTCAGTGCGTAATATACCATAAAGATATTCTTCATATATTTTATCTTTGCACCAATTATCAATCTTAATTTGTTTTTTTAGTACATAATCCATAAATTGATTAACATTAATAGCACTAATTGCTACGCAATGACGCCCAAACTTTACAAAAACATTATAGAAGTTATTACTACAAAAATCTTCATATGTTTTTAACTTAGCCGAACCTTGTGTAAGTTCATGAAAACGCAACCATGTTTGAAAACCAATGATAACACCTTTTTCGCCACGTTGTTGATCACGACGTTTAGGCTCACACTGATGAACTTGAAGAGTGCTTTCACGTACAAATCCTTGCCCACAGTATTTGCATACATGTGTGCCAGGTTTTAGGTCACGTCTTGCTTCTTGTGCAATCTTTTGCAGTTCATTCATAATAATATTATATCATAGATTGAGCTTCAGGTGTAATAAAATATTTCCACTTACATAAATCAAATCCACGAATAACTTGTTCATGTAGTGGCAATTCACTGGTATCAAATGGTGGAGTTAGTGTGCTAATTAATTGATTATAATATTCTGGATATTTTCCAAAAAAAACTTTTGGTTTAGTAATAAAATTTATAACTTTATTAATGAATAAGTGATGCGGATGACCGTATTCTCCATCTTTATTATGGGTTAAAATAATGTCAGCATTATCGCATACACTGCGTATCCATTGTTCTGCATCATGACTCTTAAATCCAAGTTCGCCTTTCTGAACACTTTCCCATATATCAGGCATGCCACAAAACATAGTGGCAATACCACGTTTTTCCCAGAATTTAGAAATTTCTGCGCCACGTGGATCGGTTCTATTATATGTCAGATAACAAATTTTCCAATCCCAATCACGATGTTCCATAATGAATTGATAACCAAAAATTGCACAATCATCTGGGTGAGCAACCATACATACTGCTTTCATATGCGGTCCTTTACAAATTCATCCCAAGCTTTACGCTGGTCAGCATCAAGAAGTTTATAAGCACGAGGATGTACGCTTGCAGTAAGAGCACGAGTATCGTTATTCAATTTACTAAACCAATTATGAAATGTATCTACTTCCCAATCTGCAAGATTATAGACACTTATTTTCTGTTTGTTGCTGTAAAGATCATCAAATATATTTTTTTTACTAATGTGCGCACTATAACATAAAAATTCTGTAATACCACGAGTTTCACTATTAAGAATATTAGGAAATTGGCAATATGTATGAAAATATTCTACAAAATCCGATTCTTCATACACCATTTCTCGCATAGCAGGCACGTAAGCAAGAAAGGGAACGCCAGCAGGACTTATCCATTTAAAATCGGTAATATTATGTTTTTCTTTTAAAAATTGTAATCCAGTTTGCCAATGCGGACTGTTACAAGTCCAACTTTCGAAATGCGCACGATTATATTGATCAAATATTTCTTCAATTTCAAATGGTCTAATAAACCATGTTTTTGTATCAAGTATCATACACCACTTGCTCTCAGCTTGCACAGTACCAAGAATTTTACAAACCTGTTGAGAGTACCAACCTTTAAGATACGGTGGTGGATAATAGCCAAACTCACTGCGATGAAATATGCGGACTTTATCTTGTTGATATCCATACCAACTTAAATTAATATCATTGTGAGTCAAAGTGTCATCATTTAATATTACATATATATTTTTTATTTCATCGCTAAAATAATAGGCTATACTATATGCTTGATGTTCAAGCAAATATAATTCATCACTATAAACAACAGTTAGCAAGTCCATTTTATTTTGTTATCTCGTGTAATACTTTAGCTTGTTTAAGTGCATCCATAACGCTTGGGTCTTTGTTTGCAAATACTGGTTTCCATTCTTGCCACCATGAAACTAGTTCAATAATGTCAGATGTAAAATTTATCTGCAAATTTTGACCACCAAAAGTATCAAGGAGATTGATTGATGCTATTATTCTATAATCATTAGTAGTTGAACTCTTAATCGTCATTTCAACGCCTCTTTAATTTCTTTGTCGCTATATCCACGTTCAACTAACATACCTTTATATTGTTCATCAGTGATTTTATAAGCAAGAAGTTCTGCTTCATCATTTTTAATATGTGGATATAATTCTAACAATTTTTGTGCGCGTTTGTTCTTAACAGTCTTACTACTATATGCCATCCACTCATGACGATGCTTCCCCATATTAGGAGAAACAGTGGTCAGCAACAGCCATTGTAGCTTAGGATGCTTACCAAGGTCAAAGAAACGTTTATTAACACGCTCATTCATTGCTTGCAGATAATATTGCTGCAACATAGGCTCACCACCTACCGCACTACCCCAACGCAGCATAAGGTATGTGGAGAACTTCTTACGTTCTTCATCGGTAAGTTCATCATAAAAGGAACGGTTCTTGGTATCCAACTGTGCCATCTCATAGCCAATGTCAAGTTTATTCATTTTTATATTATACTACACTATATTTTGAATATCAATCGTTTCCGATGCTCTACTAATTTCTTTAACAAAGTATGCACAGATTGGTTTTGGTCCATCAGTTATTGGGATGCAAAGTAGCTGACCATTCTTTAATTTAGGAAAATACCAACGCACATCCTGATAAACATCTTCAATTTCAATATTCATAAATGCTGCACGAAATGAACTAATAGGATTAAATGTAAATGCTTGAAAACCACGATCATTAAGTTTCGTAAGGGGGAGTGCTTCTAAATCACCAATCTCTGCTTCACCAATAAGAATTCGCCAATTATAAGGCATCATTATACGGTGTTCGCCTATCTTTAGCACAAGTGCAGGATCGTTAAAACTTTCTAAAAATACAAGTGGCAAGAAATAATAATCTGCTTCACTTGGATTACTGTTGTCTAAAACACAGAACCGCAAATCATCAACTTGTTCTGGTAGGTTATTCATTTCAAATACGGTATTATCTACTGTTAATATTCTCACTGTCTTTCCTTAACAAAATTATAATATAGTTCGGCAATAGCCACTTGACCATCTGGATGAGTATGATAGCCTGGATCAGGTCCAATAAGCGGATGACTATCGCAAAAAGCACCTAGTGCAAACTGCGGTGGTGCAAAATATTTTTCAGTAAATTCACGAGGAAAATCTTCGTTCCAACTGCGTCCCTTAATCCATGTATTCCACCCGTTGAATAAAAATGGAATTTTTAAAGCATCAAGTTTCCATAACCCACTAAACAACACCCAATTATCTACTTGACGTTTCCAATGTGCATCATAAAGAAATGCTGCATAACCTTCCATGGCCATACGTGTATGCTTATCTACTTTTGCAATACGATAGTTGTGGTCATAGTTTTCAATTACAGAAAACATTGTTTCAGCAATCATGCGATAAGGATGTGCATTTCCATAGTTAAAATTTTTTAATCCATCTTCCCAAAGATAGCCATTGCGATTTTCTTCTTTGGCACTATGGTTAGGCGAACCATCTTCTATCTTAATAAATTTTTCAACAGGAAATTCTATACGGTCTTCGGTAGTGCTTGCAATGAATACCCAATCTACTTTTTCTTTGATTGCTTCATCAATTTGCAATCGTATTACATTATTGCCAATTCCTTGACGTGCATATGTGATTAATTCTGCGCCAAGTTTATTAGCAAGAATTTCACTCCAATGTGTTCCATTATATTCAGGTAAATTACTAATGGCGCTAAATGAGCAACCACATACTGCTATTTTCATTTGTAAATACTCTTTTCTTGGGTAAATGGATAGTTAGCTTCTCGATAGAATTGTTTGCGTTTAGTTAGATGTCGTTTAGCAAATTTGCAATCAGCAGTCAAGTCCCAGATTTGAACAAAATCTTTATCTTCTGCCTTACGAATGCCACGACCGATAGACTGAATGACACGAACGAATGACTTGCCAGGTTCAATAAGAACAAGATTAAAAATACGAGGAACATTAATGCCAACTGCAGCCACACCATAAGTTGCGACAATAATTTTGTCACTGACGTTAGCAATTTCATCATAGTGTTCTTTACGATTTGCATTCTTCATATCTCCATGAACAAATACACTATTAGGCAATCGTGCTACCAATTCATCGCCACACTCACGACGATCAACTAATACAAGTGTATTTCCTGTTTTGATTACTTCGCCAATAAGACTTGCCATATGATCAAGTCGATCTTTATTGGTTGTTAGATATTTTAATTCTTCTTGATAATTTCTAAAATCACTGTGTTCTACTGTTTGTACAATATTAACATGGCATTGTGATAGCACTCCACGTTCTTGCAATTCACTGGCGCTTAACTGATTAATAACTTTACCAATAGATACAAGCAACGCAACTTGTTCAAATTGTTCTTTTGGAATAGTTCCAGTTAATCCCCAACGAATAGGAATATCAGCAAATTCAGTAGTAAGCAATGCTTTAAGCACTTCGGCTTTGGCTTGATGTACTTCATCAACAATGATTGCTGCAACATTAAGCATCATGGTCCATTCATTTCCCACACCTTTGCTGCTCTTATAAAGGCTGTTCAGACTCTGCCACGTGCAGATAGTATGTGTGCGACCTAATTCTTTGCGTTCGCCAAAATAAACACCAACATCTAACCCAAGATTTTTGTAATCTGTTTCTGTTTGAATAACCAAACTTTTACTTGGCACAATAACAATAGTGCGACCATATGGTTCAACCATAAGACTAAGTGCTGCTGTCATAATAGTTTTACCAGCACCCGTTGCAACTTCTTGCACACATTGCGTATCACCTAAAAATTGATTGATAATATCAATTTGATAATCACGCAGCACAATTGGTTGCCCTACGTTTGGATGACCTTTTGGCCATGTCTTGTGAGCAAATGTATTGCTATCTACTTGTCTAAATTCAAACGTTTGACGTGAAGACCGGTTATCTTCTACTTCAAATTCCCAATTACGCTCACTGAGATACTCAATAATATCTGGAAGTAGATTGATATAGGTAGAACCACCAAGTTGAAAATATGCTACTTTGCCATCCCATCTACCAAGTTTTACACTTGGCAAATGACGAGCATATGGTACTTCATACTTAAACTTTGCCACAAGTCTGCGGCGTGTATCAGCATCAAGACCTTCAATTTTACAATTTACTTCATCACGAATTATAATTTTACATAACATCTATGATTAATATACATTATTAATGTAGCATATACAATAAAAAAGCAGAGCAAATGCTCTGCTTTTTTATTAAATTATTGATATTTTTAAATATCAATGTGACTTGTGCTACGTGCGCGCCATAAAAATTCTTCTGTTGCTTTGGTTTTTATACCAGTCAATAACAATAAGCATCTTGGATTATAAGTAGCATTTGCAGTATAATGTGGCGTATCAGCATGATTGAATGTGTGAAAATCACCAGCCTTCCATCCTTGATAATTGTAATTACCATAACCATAAAAATGACCAGGTTCCCAATCACGTAACATGATTACAACACGCAGTATCTTGCTTGGGTCTATTTCTGCTAAAACATTGCGACGATGGAAAACATCAATGTGATATGGAAATACTGAACCAATGTGTTGTGCATGAAATGTATGCCATTGCGGATCAGCAAAACAAAACATGTCAATCATCTTTTGCATTTTAGGTCCAAATTCAGCGGTCTTAGACAAAACAGGATATTTGTCGTAATCAAACCCAACCTTATCAAAAAATTTCTTTTCAAATTTGTACTTGCCGTTTAAAATTGGGTCTTTATGATAAGTGTCGCTATGATATTTTGTGGTAATATTATTGCCACGCAAAGACATACTAACTGGAATTGCTTTTTTAAGGCATTCTTCTACTTCATCATCCCAATCGCCTCTGAAACTTCCTAACCCAACAGCACAATCAAATCGCGGGTCCATTCTATTTTTATCAAAATGGTAAGCACTTAATCTAGCAGCATCTGTCCAAAAATCATGTTCTTCTTCTTCCATTTTTTATCCTTTTTAATTATTTAGTTTGGTTTCCCACGGCACACAAGATAATCTAATAGTATCAACAAGTCCATATCCTGCATCTTGTGGTATGTAAATTGTTTTGATACCATCCCACTCAGGTTCAACGCCATCAAGAAATTCTGGTTGCAATCTATTTCCTAAATTATCAATGATCCATTGTTTAGTAAGAATACCTATATCTAAACTATGTCTGCGGATAAAATCACGAATTGCAAAATGTTGATAGTTAATAGTTTCCCAAATATGTTCATAATCTTTATTGTACCAATCATAAGTATCATAAACATGGTTAAAACCATCACACAATCCCCAATTTGCCAAACATTTATGAGGATCATTATTAATAGTTATAATGGCTGCTTCTGGAAATTGCTCACGAATTTGATCAAGATGATGAGCAAATTCATGACTCTTATGAATACGCACCAATACTTTCTTTTCAGGTTGTGGAACAAATACGCTATCTACAACTTCTAAAATTTCTTCACGACTATATTTGTGAAAGTTACAAACCCACTCGCCAAATTCATTACCGATGTTAAAATAAGCACCACGATGCGGAATAGTTCCATCAAATCTTAACCATTGACGTTGTTCGGTCCAATCACTATTGTCAATATCTAATAATGCTTGACGCAAACGTCTATCGCATCCACTCCACATACTGCCAGGCGGACCAGTTAAAAATATACGTTTAATTTCTTGAGACACTTATTTGCCTTTCTTTTCCAATATTCTTTGAATGGTAACTGTTCCACCCAATCCATATTGCATTTGGACCAGACGACGTGCGCTAGTCTGGTCATTAGCATTTACAGTAACTTGGAATTGAGCAGTAGGTTCGTGTGGTTTTGTCACATAACCTTTAATATCATATGTTTTCATACGCCATTCCTCATAACTGTAACTTCTGCAACTCGCTGCCAACGATGTGGTTGCGATTTACGAAGGTCTGCCAACTTGAGAGCAGTACGCAATGACATTTCACGAAACCGCTTAGAGTTGTCCTTCATAAAACGCAGAATTTCGCTTTCTTGTTGCTTGGTCATATCATAACCGTTAAACAACTGACCGCTTTCTGCAATCTGCCGAATACGAAGATATTTATCGTGTTCGGTATCTAGTGTCAAATCAATATAATGACACCGAGATTGCAACGCACCAAGATGATCTTGTAGTTTCTTAGAACGAATGTTTTCAAATTTCAAGTTAGTGATAAAGATGACACCGCCCTTGAAGTCAAACTTATTAGGAATACCCTGTTTTGCTAACAAATTACTGTCAGCATTCCAATGAATGGTGCGCTTCTTGCCACTATCAAGTGCGGCTTTGAGAATGTTAAGTGATAGTTCATCCATCAACACGCTATCACAATCATCAAATACTAACACATTACCACTATCACTAAATTCATACAATTTAGCATACAGACCAAGTGCAGTCATAGCACCCTTGACAACTTGATATTTGACTTTGCCTGCAACTTCGTCATACAATGAATGCTCGTCTAATTTCTTATGCACACCATATGATTTGCCAACGCCGGGCGGACCAACAACGATCATGGCACGAACGTCACCTTCCTTTACGGCAGTGGTCATATCTTCAAGAATTTCAAAACGTTCGGCAATGCGAGCCATAACTTCTGTATCATTCGGACGAGCCATTGAACACCTTTGGGTTAAAATTGACTATATATATACAATACCACAGATAAATAATTTGTCAAGTGTTTTTTTTGACAAATTTTGATGGTTTTTAACGTTTTTTTTGGAGGAAAATCATGTCAGACGTGTTTAAAAGAGAGGTTATTAGAGTATTTCAAAGTCCAGACAACTTTGTGTGGCCTAGAGAGAATGATCCTGTTGTTGCAGAATTAGGACAAAAAGCCGATCTTGTGATTCAAAACATGATAGACAATGGCGAAATGCTAAGTGATGCAAATTGGTTAAATGATGAAGGCACAATAATGACAATTCAAAAAACCTTTATAAGCAACGAAGCATTAGAAACATATGAAAATGAACTTGCAACTAATCCAGACATGATTGCTTGGCAATCTAGATTACAAGAATATTACACAAAAAATAATATTGCAGCATATATTGCTTACATATATCCAGACAGCTTTACTGGCACTCGCAGACAGGGAACGCCAGGTTTAGACGACATAATTGGTCCGTGAATAACGCTCACGGTAATGACGTTCGCCTGGTTCTAAACTACGTGCTAATTCAACGTAATTTGGATTTTTACTATGAAGCCAAGCTTCATGATCAAAACGCCAATGTGGATTTGTTGGGTGTGGTTTAAACTGAGTATATCCACGATTTAATTTATCTTCTGGATGATGCAGTGGGTCTAGAGTAGCCACATAATCACTTTTTGCCCACCAGAAATTACCAGCAAAATGCGGCCATGGTTCAGTATTATAATTTGTGCCAACAACTTGCGCACCCTGATCAAGTGCTTCGACATTATCACGCCAACGTTCAATAGTGAAATAATTCATAAAATCGCGCCAGTCACCTACATTAGGATCACCCCAACGCAACAATCCTTTAAGGTGAATATAACAAATATAAAATGGTTTTTCTGATGTTTTGGCGGTGTGATGCGTTTGCATTAATGTTGGCCATTCATGATATGCAGCATCTTTATTAACAAATATAGTTTTTGTTTTAACTACATTTTTATTTGAATTTTTTGAACGATTCCATGCATCAATTGTCCAAGGCTGACCATTTATACAAATATTGATTTCACTGGCAGCATCTTCTAATCTACTCTTTTCAATCAAATCCCACTGTTGGTCCATTACATTGTTCCAACCATTTAGTTCATTTACGTGCCAGAAAATCTTGATATCAGTCATAGTATCCCTTGTTGATGTTGGTGGAGAATATCAGAGTCGAACTGATGAATTAGCCTTGCAAAGGCCACGGTTTACCACTAGCCTAATTCCCCATTAGATAATAATATATATCCTAACTTAATCCTTGTCAATAAAAAACCCCGCATAGAGCGAGGTTTTTAACAACATAACTTCTAAAAGTTATGGACTGCTACTACAAATAGTAACAGGGGGTAAGTTAGTTATAGGCGATACGAGCGTTGATACCCACTCCCTATAATTTTATTTAGCGGAGTTGTAATCCACCAAAAATTTTTTTATCCATACCGTAATTACGGTCCCACATTTCTAGACGATATTCAACTTCACGAAGGTCATGACAGTCTGCCATAAATGCTTCAAACTTGCGTCTCATTTCTTCTTGTTGTGATGGAAAAAGTTTCTTCCAGATCGTAGTAAGCGTCTTCATTATCTTCTCCTTGCACTGCACAAATACTTATACTATAAATGGTGCGGCGCAACATAAAAACAAGGGTTTTTAATGCAGAGTAGATATGCTTTTAATTCATAACTAGATAAATTTTAGTGAATCTAAATTTCCATATTTTTCGATGAAATTATCATCACTGAAAATTGGAGAAGCAATTAGTAATACATATCTTGGAATTTCTAATTCATTTACGACACAATGTGAGTAAGTTTCATTGTTTATTAAGTTTGCTCCTTTTGGCATAATTCCGGCTCTATGTAATTTTAAAGGAGTATCTTTGCTAGGATAAATTGGTAAGTGCAGACCAAATCCAAATTTTTCATCATCTGCATGATTGTCAATGTGTAAATTAATAAAACCTTTTGGTTCTATAACACTTATTTTTAGACTAGATATTTCTTTAATTTCATGTTTTAAAAGTAAATTTACTATATTTTTAAATGGTAATTCTTCTGAATTAAAAATTTTTCCTAATCTGTAGTCCGAGTTTAAGAACCATTTAGAATGTTTTGGATTAGAATGCAATTTTAAATCTGCATCTTTGATATCATCAAAAAGTAGATCGCTATCATAATTTAAATTTAAATTTACAAATGGCAAATTTTTAAAATTATTTTTATTAAAAAAATTTATACCTTGTGAAAACTCAAAAAAAGAATTTATCTCAGGATTATAATGGTTTTTTAATTTTTTACCTATATCTGTAGTAACAAAATATTGTGAATAAATTTTTCCATAATCACCATTCATTATCTGCGAACAAATATGTGCTTTATAAAAACCTAGATTATTATGTAAAATAATATTCCATACCATTTTTTCTTCTAATATAGTGCCAGGATATTTTATATTACCATCTTTATTGCTTAACCAAGCTGTGTAAATATTTTCTCCTATACTAAAATTGTCAATTAAAATATCTTTAATTTTAATTTTTTGAGATGCAGTAATTGAAATTTTTTGCCATCCCTCTAACATTTCAAAAGAATTTTTGTAAATAAAATTTTTACTTACTTCATGATTTGTTTGAACAATATCTAACACAATATCCAAATTGGTTATAATTTTGCACAGCGACATTTTACAATCCTAATATACTTTGACTACGATCAATCCACTCTAACATTAAATCACTTTCAGCAAAATGATCAATTCCATTGAGTACAGCATCTAAGCAATGCGGCAATCGTCCTGTATCTTTTAGTTCATAGAGGCTACTATATAAACGTGGTTCGTCTTGTGTTTTATAAACTGCCGCACGTAACCATCCATTTTGTTTATCTAATTGAAAATGTGCAGCACGACAATCAAATCCTGCACTTGCAAGCTGTACAATTAAACTACTCATTGTATATACATGATACATTCCGCTTGACATATTTATATTAACAGTATTATGTCCGATATGTTCATGTATGTAAAGAGAATATGGTATTTCTACAATCAATAAACCATCTAATCGCAGCAGTTTATGCCAATGAAATAGGGTACCAACAGGATTCATCGAATGATGAAGTGCATTATGACACCATATAAGGTCTTGTGATGGCAAATCAATATTAGAAAAATCTTCAAAACGCCATTGCATTTTGCCAGCAGTTTTAATTTCTAAACTAGGCGCAACTTCAACTGCAGTAACATTAAAATTATAGCTACGTCCATCTGGTCTTTTTAAAGTTGCCCACCACACTGCGTCTAGCCCAATGCCAGCGCCCATAACAGAAATATTTTCGATACCCATTAGATAATCATCTAGTAAGGATAGGTATTCAAGAGTTTTAAGACTGTGTTGATGGCTTTCTAGTGGTGTCATTATATTTCCATTAAATATTGATATACATTATATATTAGGATATTATAACTTTATGAAATTATTAATTACAGGCGGCAGCGGTTACATTGGAAGTTATCTTGCAAAGTATTATAGGGAATATGGTCATCATGTTCTTGCACCGAGCAGCAGCGAACTTGATTTAACAGATTTATCTGCTACAACAAATTATATGACAGCGCATCCTGTTGATTGTATCATTAACGCCGCATTTTATGGTCGTGAAATGATTCACAATCCCGATGAAAATTTTTATATCAAAAACTTTGCCATGTTTGGTAATTTGTTAAATCAAAATCGTTATTACAAAAATTTTGTTCATCTTGGCAGCGGCTATGAATATGATAACGAACGCAATATTGATTATGCTGATGAAGATGATATATTATATGTTGAACCAAAACAACCATATGCTTCACTAAAACATAAACAGACAATGCATTTGCTCGAACGAGATAACTGCTATAATATACGACTATTTGGCTTGGCACACTATACTGAACCAAGTAATAGATTTTTTAAAAGATTAATGAACGAAGATAAGTTAATAATTAGCGAAGATCGCAAACATGATTTCTTTAATTTAGAAGATGTTCCAACAGTTATTGATTTAGTTCTGAACAATCAAATGCGACACAAAGCAATTAATTGTGTATATGAAACAAAATACACATTAAGTCAGCAAGCAAAAATATTCTGTGATATTAAAGGATTGGATTACAGTAAAATTATTGTAGAAAACACAAGTAACAGAGGTTATACTGGCAGTAATTTAAAAATTAAAGAGTACAACCTACCATTACTTGGTTTAGAATTAGCTATGTTAGGGTATTAATTTTTTTAACATTGCGCTGTAATCAGCTAACACACTCTTTGCACTATAGGCTTCATATAGCGGCTCAAGCGGTGCAGTTCCTTGCGCAATAATTTCTTTGATACTTTTATCTTCAATGAAAATACTTGGTTCTAAATTCCAAAAATTGCGGAACTGATGGCTTTTTGTCATTGCAATTGGGCGTCTTGCAGCAAGTGCATAATCAGGACTACTAGCAATACCAGCGCCATCAAGATAATCATAGAAATAACAGTTAATAGTATTATGTGCAAGCAACTCAACTATTTCATCAGTTTCTAACAAATCATGAGTAGCTACTACTTCAATGCCAGGTTTTGTAATAATGCTTTTAACTTCTTGCACACGAGCATTTGCATTACTGCCAGCAAAGCCATGAATTAAATCTTCATAGTATCCAAATGGGATGTGAAGGCGTAAAATTGCTTCATCAAATTCTTCTTGTACTTGACGAGCAAGACGAGCAATTCCTTTATGTGGCGGACCAAATCCTTGAAAACCAATAATAGGTTTATCACCATCCTGATAAACATGTGTTGTAGTAGGTGGCAGCAGACGATTAGTAATAAAAACTCGATCATTGCCTACTACGCTTGGGTCATCTGCAAGCAAGTACTGCCAACCACCATGATTGTGTGGATCAAATTCATCTGCTAGCTTTTGATACATATCATGCATTATGCGAACTTGTGGTACAGTAATTTGACTGCGAGGATGTGGTTGATCCATCCAAGGAGTTGTGCCAGGTGCATAATTATAAATGATTGTTTGTGGTTGCCATGAGTTATAAGCAGCCATTACATCATTCCATCCATCAGTATAAAGCACTTGAAACTCATAATCAGGATGTGTAATAAGTGTATTGCCGATAAGATTTCCAATAAGTCCGATACCACACGCAGCCTTATGCCCAAGGGTTTGTGTTACAAATAATACTCTAGGTTTCATTGTTGTGCTGCCTTTACTTGTTCTTCAATCCAATGATATGTTTTTTCTATGTCGCTACGCAAATCTTGAGTAGGCACCCAATTTAGTTTTTCCCTAATAAGATCATTGTTGCTATTGCGCCCACGAACGCCTTGTGGTCCAATAATATGATTAATTTTAATATTTTTGCCAGCAATCTCGCAAACCATTGCTACTAAATCATTAATAGAAATAAGATAATCACTACCAATATTGATTGGTCCAGTAAAATCACTTTCCATAAGACGCATAACGCCTTCTACGCAATCATCAATGTGCAGAAATGAACGTGTTTGCAATCCATCACCCCAAATCTCAATCGTATCACCATCTTTAGCCATTGCTACTTTGCGGCAGATAGCTGCTGGTGCCTTTTCTTTGCCACCAGTCCATGTGCCAAACTCACCAAAGATATTATGGAAACGTGCAACACGGTTGCGCATACCATATTGTTTATTATACGCCATATAAAGACGCTCACTAAACAATTTCTCCCACCCATATTCGCTATCGGGGAAAGCTGGATATGCAGTTTCTTCACGGCAGTCTGGATTTTCTCTATCCATTTGATTGTGTTCGTTATAAACGCAAGCACTGCTGCTAAAAAATGCTTGCTCAATACCTTGCTCACGACAAGAATCTAGCACATTAAGATTAATCTTTGCGCTATTATTCATGACATCAGCATCATGTTCGCCAGTGTTTATATAACCAGCACCGCCCATATCAGCGGCAAGCTGAAATACACGATCTACTTTTTGGTCAATAATAAAATTAACTACTTGAGGATTGCGACAATCACCAATGAAAAATTCATCACATGCGCTTGGTTCAAATTCAGGCTGTTTAAGATCAACTCCACGAACCCAATAACCATCATGCTTTAATCTTTTTGCAATGTGACTTCCGATAAATCCACCTGCGCCAATAACAATAGCAGTTTTACTCATAATATCTATCTAATACCTTTTCAAAATCGTTTATATAATTTTCGTTACTGTATAATTCTCGAAATTCGTTTGTAGGTTCTAGCCCACGAGCAATAGTATCCATAATACTATTGTTTTCAGCTAATAGTTCTGATTTCCAATTCATGTGGCGATACATGTTGCTATCACTTAACAACATAGGTTTCATTGCAGTAAGCCCACTATCAACGCAACTAGAAATTCCACGACCAGGCTGTGTAGCATATAAGAACATATTGAGATCGTTATTATTTAAAAATTTAGCTAAACTATAACGGTCAGGTATAAAATCATGTGTGATATTTACTTGCACGTTTGGTTTAGCAATAGAACGACATGTGTCTGCTATTTGCTTTGCCAATCCACCAGTCATATCTACGTATGCCCCATAAGAAATATTAATGTTTATTTCTACAGGAGTATCAAACTGTTCATTGACTAATTCAACAATGCGTGGAAAATTTTTGCTATGCTGACCAAATCCAAATGAACCAATTTTTAAAATTTCGCCAGGCGGATTATACTTTATATCATCGTAAAATATAAGTGGTCTGCCAACAGAACTATGCGTTTCAGTTGCTTGGAAAGTTGGGTCGCATACAAAATGGTGTTGAACATGAGGGAAAATATTATAATTATCATGACCTGTAATTACAAATTGAGGAATTTCTGTGCTACTTAATATATATTCACTAAGCCATGGCATAGTAGATGGATGATGATTCCAAATAATTCCGTCTATGATTGATTCATCATAATAGTTTAAAAAACCATTTTGATGATCTACTTCAACCAATTCAAACTTATACTTTTTGCTTTGTTTTAGAATATTAAATGAAAACAAACCATAGGTATGAATCCCACAGTTTGTTTCACTATTCATTACAATTGCAATTTTACGCATATTTAAAACCGCTTACTTGCTTATTATTTTTTATATCATCTATCGCAGTTTCAATAATTCTTACTGCAGGACTTGCAAAAGTTGTAGAACTATGACGAAAATCAGCTTTAATGTCTAAGCCATATGGCAATGTATCTTCTGCTTTATGACTAAAATTTACAAATATCTTATTTGCATCAAGCAAATTATCTTTTGTATTTGCATATGTAAATGGTCCGCTATTTTTACCAATAATAAGATTAACTTTAGTTGAAAGATAAGAAATATCACATAAATCACATTGGTCACTAAAAATATCACTTGTAAATAGGATATTATTAAGGTTAGTTTCAAATTTTTCAGTAGCTACGAATGTGTCTTTACTATGATTTGCTGCAATATGCTCAATGATTTTTTGCATATTATTTATACTGCTTTGCTTGCTTGCAACTTCGCTATTACAAAACAAATAAGTGTTGTTCGCAAACTTGGTATTATTATCTACTGTAGCACGATTAAACACACTATAATCAATTTGTGGAACATAATCCCATACATTATCACTTAGCTTTAAATCGATACCAAACTGCTGACGTATATTGTTATAACATTCGCCAATAATACGTTGATGACTAATATAAGAAGGGTGAGTATTAGCCCACAATCCCATATAACTTCCAACCCAAGTATTGATAAGAATAGTGTCATCGTCACTACCAAAACGATTCCATTGATTAATACCATCAAGAACTGCCGTATTATTTTCATCATCAAGCGTCTCAACAAGATCAATGATTGCACGTGGGTTTTTCTTATGTGCATAATAAAAAGTAGATTGCGGCAATTGACGTTTAATATCAGCAACCCATCCTCGTGTGGAGAATAGGTCGCCATAATGCCAATGATTAAAGAATACTATGTTTTCCATAGATTATCCAATAACTTGAAATGTTGGGCAAGGAACTACTAACTTACCGCCCTTTGCGATAAAGTCACCTTCACGTTTTACGAACTCATCAATAAAGTGCCAAGGAAGAACAAGTAGATAATCTGGGTTTGCTGCTCTCATTTCTTCTTCGCTGCAAATTGGAATATTAGTTCCAACTGTCTGCAGACCAAACTTATATGGACTACGTTCAGCAATAGCAGTTAGCAAATCTGGTGTAATACCAAACAATTGTAGCAGAGTATTGCCCTTAGTTGATGCACCATAACCATATACCTTCTTGCCTTCCGCCTTTGCCCGATGCAAGAAATCAAGAACTTGCGCTTTCAATGACCAGATATTGTCACCAAATGCCTTCCAATGTGCTTCGTCAGTGATATCCCAAGCCTGTGCTTCATAGGCAAGAGTAGAGTTAATACGGAACTCACAGACATCACGAACTTGCTGTGTAGCAAAAATCTTGATATCACTATCAGCTTTTTGGAATGTAACACGGAATGAGCCGCCATTGGTGTCATTCAATGAACAATCACGTAGCACAAAACCTTCACCCTCAAACAACTTCTTGATGCTACGAAGATCATAGTAATAAACATGTTCATGACAGATATTATCAAATGCCAACTGCTTTAACATAAGTGGAGTATAACTCATTTGAAGAACAAATACGCCATCATCGGCAAGAATAGAATGCGCATCACGAATGAACGGACGTGGATCATTCAAGTCATAGAACATAGCAATACAAGTAATAACCTTTACCTTTTCATTGCCATAGCCAAGGCTATCATATGCTTCACGACTAAAGAAATCTTGCTTAACTTCTGCAACCTTGCTGCTTTCTTCATAATATGAATCATCAGCAGGATCAATGCCTAACTTAATCATGTTATCAGGAACCTGACGTAGCAGTGTGCCATCATTACAAGCAATATCAAGCCAAATATCGCCGTTTTTAATCTTTACTCGACTTGTAATTTCACTTACGATTTCGCCTAATTGCTTTGTCATGCTTGTGTTGATACCACTACGATACCAATACTGTCCATACATCTTGTCAAGTGGCGCAACACCATCAAGACGAGCCGCACCAATGGTTTCGTCAAGATACAAATCAAGACTCCATGGTTTTGTTTCACGCATTTCTGCGCCTGGTTTCATAAAATCACTTACATAGTGATCGCCTAATTCTAGTATCTTTTTCATTGATTATTCCTCATGTATAACTTTTTGCTTCGACGATAGTGCTATTGCACTTTTTGTTGATGGTTTGTTTAATTTGCGCACGACGAGTATTTGCCGCATAGGTAGAACTTGCAATATGAACAAAGTCGGTATCATATGGTTTTTTGTCTGTGGTAGAACCATATGTTCTTGCAAGGTCTTCATTGCGCCAAATAATTTTATTCACTTCTAACAATTCTGTAATTTCTTTCTTTAAATCAATATCTTCGAACTTTCCAGTAAGTGCGGTTAATTCGTTTAATTCACGTTTGATATGATTTAGTTTATCAAAATCTGTTATTTCTTGCAATTTAATTTGCAAAATTGTAATTTTATCATACAATTCTCCAACACCAATTGGCGCAAGAATCATTGTCATGCGTATGCCTTTGCAAGTTTAAAATCGTTTTCACACATATCATTTACAAGGTCTTGTAATGTATATTGTGGTTGCCAACCAAGAACTTCACGTACTTTTGTTGCATCGCCTTGAATATTGACAACATCGACTGGACGATAAAATTCAGGATTCACACGAATCATAACATCGCCTGTTACACTATTGCGAGCAACTTCATCAATGCCGTTGCCTTCCCATAGTAGCTTAATACCAAAATATTCAGCGGTTGAATTACAAAAATCACGGATGCTGCTTTGAACACCTGTTGCTACAACATAATCATCTGGTGTATCATGCTGTAACATCATCCACATTGCACGAACATAGTCTTTGGCATGTCCCCAATCACGAAGCGAGTCCATGTTGCCAAGTTCTAGAACCTTCTGTTTGCCCAATACCATGTTGGCAAATGCCTTAGTAATTTTACGAGTAACAAACAGTTCGCCACGACGAGGCGACTCATGATTGAATAGTAAGCCATTGCAACCAAAAATCTTATAACTTTCACGATAATTTACTGTAATCCAATAAGCATAAAGCTTGGCAGCACTATAAGGTGAGCCAGGATAAAATGGAGTATCTTCCTTCTGTGGATTAAACTTTTGAATACCAAACATTTCGCTCGTAGATGCTTGGTAAAACTTAGTCTTGTTTGTTAGTTTAAGACTACGAATACTATCTAAAATACGTAGCGGTCCTAGTGCATTTGTATCACCAGTAAGTTCTGGCATATCAAATGATACCTTAACATGACTTTGTGCAGCAAGATTGTAAATTTCATCTGGCTCTACTTTGTCAATAAGGTTACGGATGCTATTTGAATCACTTAAGTCACCATTATGAAACTTAACTTGATCTTTTACATCTTGAATATTTGGGTGGTCAAAGTTTGCGCTACGACGAATAAGACCATGAACTTCATAACCTTTGCTTAGTAGCAGTTCTGCTAGATAACTGCCGTCTTGACCGGCAATGCCTGTAATAAGTGCTTTCTTCATTTTATCCTCGTTGATATCTTGTATATATTATTGATTATATGCGTAGTTAAATTTTATCCGATAGTAAAATCTTCCATGCCAGCAGTTTTCAGTTTGACCATGTGACCAAGCATAAAATTCTTGCTTTCAAGTGCTTTCATGATTCCTAACCATCGATTGCGTAGTAGTGCAACTTCGTTAATGATGGTTTCAAAGTCAATGACTTCTTCTTCGCCATCAACATACTTTTCAGCATCACGTGCTGTAAGCGCACGAGCATAGTGTTCTAAGTATTTTTGAAAATGTTTGCGACGAATTTTTCGTAATTGTATGTTAAGATGATTAAGAATAGCTTCAATTTCTTGCAGTTGGTTAAAACGATGCTCAGTTATGCCAGGCAAACCGCTAAGATTTTTTTCAACATTTCCATAAATGCCAATATCACGTTTGGCATTTTCTAATTCAACCTCATAATAGCTTATGAAGTTGGGAATATTTGATAAATCTTGTGTAACTTTTGAATACCAACTACTCATATACTGCTATCTTTCATTTCACATCTTTGAATAATATGTGATAATTTTATTTTATTATAGTCAATGCCAATCATATCTAACATAATACTTGCTAATTTACACTGATACATAATGTTTGGCACGGTATTACTGTTAGAAAAATCATGCTGTTTATAATGCTCGCTACTCTTATAATCTTCATATATTATAAATGTTTTATTCAAAGATGTCAAATCAAAAGCATCAATTAAATTCCAATTTATTGAATATCCTTGTATAATTTTCAATACAATGTTGCGACTTTTGCAAAACGTGTCTAACATAATTAATTGATTTTGTAGCGTCCAAATTTCATATCTTTCACTATAAAGCCATTCGTAATAATACTTTTTGCTAATATGATCGTCACTTGAACTACTTGGCCATATATTGTTCCATGTAAAATTTCTAATTTTATCAGGAAGGACCAATTCATTAATCTGATCTGTGCTTTCTATAGCCACATCTAATTTACCAGTGCTTGTTAGTTGGCATATTACATGAGTAGGGTTGTGTTTGATAATACCATCAATAAGTTGATTAATGATTGTTTGATTGCTAATTGCAGGCCCACTTGCATCAATTAATTTGATACCAATTGCACGAGCAATATGTGACCATGTTTTACGTTCGCCAGCAAATGTTATTCCACAACCACTAATTAATAATTTGTTTGACATGAACGTTTTCTTTAGAAAAATGATCTACAGCATTATCAAGATTTTCAGGACAAATACTGCATATTGATTCTGGTACATTTATAAAATCTGTTATTAAATGCAAATCATCAACCGAACTAACTGGATTATAATTATACAAATTTTTATAAGCAACTTCAAGTAAATTTGCAATAGCTGCACATTTATATAATGAATTACGATATAATATGGGAGTATCGGGACTGCCACATATAGAATGTGCTTTTGTTGGATCACTGCTATATGGTATAGGTTTGTTGTTTTCGATATTATATGGCATTACAAAATTTTTAAAACGACTCATATAAATTTTAACATCCTCGCTTACAAATTGTAAAAACTTATGAGATTTTTTATCTGCAAATTTTTGAGTAAGCCAATTGGATTTAATTTTTAAAATTTTTGCTATTTTATCAGTAATAACTTTTTTATGGTCATTGCGATGTAGGCTAACTTGTATTTCTAACTTGCCAAAATTAAACCAAACATGTGGTTCATATCTATCTAACAAATAACCATTAGTAATTAATCTTATAGTACTGCGTGACCAAGATTCTCTTACTACTTGAAGAATTGATAGTAACTTTGGATGTAAAAGCGGTTCGCCGCCAAATATTGAAATAATATCAGGTTCAATATGCTGTGACCAATACAATATAGATTTTTTTAATTCTTCAAAATTTTCAACACCATTTCTTGGAAAATCACTTAGACTGATGCATCCTTTGCACGAAACATTACATGAGTATGCTACCATAATGTCTAAACGATTGATATTCTTTTTCATATTTTGTTAGCAATTCTCTATCGATGTCTATCTTTAATTTATCTTTTATTTTTTTAACTATAGAATCAATATCTTCTATTAATTCTCTAAATTCTATCACAACATCATAACAACAGTCTGGTTCTTCGTGTGGAAAATTTTCAAGTAATTCAGCGATCCATTTTTGTTTATTTTCTTTTGTAGGCTCAATACCTTCTGACACAAGTAAAATATCAAAATTATCCATACTTAAATTAATTTTTTTTAATAATTCTTTGTTATTTTCAAATTGAAGTTTAATATATCCACTCCATTCCCTAATACCAAATTGTTTTGAATTTAAAACTTTTTCCTCAATACATCGTACAACATATAAGTGATATTGCATTTGAGTAGGATATTGTATTCTAATAGATTTACAATCGCCTAATAAACTTTGGGCTAATAAAGTTTTTTGATGATTTGGTACTATAATATGTTTTTCATCAAGAGGTGGTATTGTTTTAATTTTTGGATTAATTTTTAAAAATTCTTGACCAAAAACATCTAAAACTTTAGTTCTTTTGTTTAAGGTTTTTCTTTTTAATTCATGGCATTGTGGCGATTTGCTTAATGCATAAGAAAAATATTCTCCGCCACAGCCATGATCATAATCAACAAGTATAAATGACATTACTCGTCATCGTCATCTTCATATAATTCTTCTACATCAAGATGTTCAGCAATTGCTGCTCTCATGGCACTATCAACGGCTAGTTCTTGTAAATCGTTGTCTGTAATGCCTAAATCAACCAATTCATTAACAACATGGTCTGCTGCAATTTGGCGATCTTTTGCTGAAATGTATTCTTTAACTGTTTGCCAGAATACTACAAGTAATTCGCTTGTATCACTCATCTTCTACTTCTTCCTTCTTAGTAACAGTAGTATGTTTGCCATACTCATTCATAATTATATCCAACTGTTCATCAGTCCAATTTTTACGGAAAGCCTTTGTAATTTCGCCAGTCATAGGACTTGTATATTGCAACATATTACCAGCTTTTACAAGAATACCTTCGTCTTCAAACATTTCGATGAGACCACTATATGGACTCATGCCAGTCGTATATGGAATTTTTACCTGAACACTTTCAAATGGTTTAGCATAACGTGTCTTCATAATCTTACACGCAGCACGAATACCATTTACTTCCGAGGTCTTGTTACCGTCTTCGTCTTCCTTCAACTTCAACTTACGCATGGCAACAACGATAGAACTTGCATAGATAAAGCCTTGACCACCGCTGATTTTGTCATCTGGATCAAACATGTCTTGTGAAGCATAAGTGTGGTTAGTTGCAACCATACCGATATTGTAACTGCCGAACATATTTACGCAGTTACGGACAAGTGCTGTCAGTGCCTTTGGCTTACGTCCCATATCACCTTTTAAATCGCCTGCTTCAAACTGGTTAATATCAGTTGGAGTAAGCAACATGCCAAGTGAGTCTAGCACAAACAATACTTTTGGTCGCTCGCCTTCTGGCAATGCTTTGTAAGTATCCATAAAGTTAGTGATAGTCTTGGCAACATCATCAATCATTGCCATATTAAGTTTAAGAAGTTTTTCTTCACTGGTATCTACACCAAGTGCTTTCAACCAATCTTCATCAAGTGCATTTTCAGTATCAATAAGAATTACATAAATTCCCTGTTCCTGTGCATTCTTTACAATATTGCCACTGCAAATATAACTTTTACCAGCGCCACTTTCGCCAGCAAATACCGTTACCTTGCCAAGTGGAATGCCCTTGTTAAAGTCACCACTAATACGGTAGTTAAGAGTATAATTTCCTGTTGATACCCAATCTGTTGGGTCATTGTATCCGACACTCATGCCAGGAATTGCTTTAGTTAAGTCTTTACGAAATTTTGATATGTCAAACGGTTTAGCCATGTTTATACCTTTCAATCTTTATACTATGCAAATATTGATTATTTTTCAATTTATTTTTTACTGCATCGGTGTCTTCAATATAACCAAGTTTAATTGAACCTATTCCCAATGTTTTATCCTCTAAATTAATGTTGTTCATTTTACAAAAATCAATAAAATTTTCTGATAAACCTTTGTTTTCATCAAGATGCAAAAAACATTCTCCACTATAAAAATGCAAATTTTTTAAATTTTTATAATCAAGTGGTAAATTTTCTTCGTAAATTTCAATTAGAGTTTTTCCTAATTCTACATAAGAAAGATACAATCCATTTGTTTCGCGATCGTGAGAAAAATAAGAATAATCTTCTAATTCCAAAGGAATCCTTCTATATTGATTTTTATGAAACGCAATTTTAAAAATACTTTCAACAAAATTGATTTTGTCTTCGCCGGTTTCTAAAGCATGAACAAAAAAATTTAAATCACGAATGGCTTGTTTTACATGTGCTGGTGCAACTTGAAATAATTTAGTTTGATCTCCATAATTTCCAGATAATGATTCAAATTTTAAATGCAGATAATTGAAAAATTCTTGATCAAACCAATCAATTTCTTTTGGAATATCAATAAAATTTCTTTTATAAATTTTTTTTAAATAATCATTAATTATTTCGATACATTCTAATAATTTTTGTTGTCTTTTTTCAACAGATAAAAAATCTACAAAACATTCGTTGTGATCAAACTCACAGTTTTCTAGGCACCAAGACAATTCATCTAACCATTTATTGGTAAATTTATTATCAATAAGCCCTATGTCAAAGCTATCAGAACAGTCTTGACCTAGAAAAACTGTGAGTTTCATAAGTTTAGTTATTCTGCAGTTTTACGATTGCGAATCATGCTGAGAATTTCTGCTGCCTTTTGGTTACTATCAACTCGTGGAGCAGTGCTTACTGGCGCACTGGCAACAGGAGTATCATCCACGTCAAAAGGTGCATCCTCTTGAACTGGCGCAGGACGGCTATAAGCCACTGTTGGTTTTGCAGCAGGAACATCATCAACATCGCTGTTGCTGTTGCCCAAACCACTTGGCTTATAATACTGACCCCAACGACTTTCGTCATATGTGGCACCATCAACAGATGCTTCAAACATCTCCTTGATGATTTTCATTTCAGCATCACTTGGCTTCTTTGGTAGGAAACTCTTCAAATCAAACAAACCATATGCATCGATTGCTGCACGTTCTGTCTGTGTGAGTGCTGATTCCTTGCGGGCCCACTTACTGGTAGCATAATCTGCATACTGACCCTTGCTCGTTTTAGTGACACTAAAGTCCAGACCACGATCATAGTCTGTC
>Ga0208257_1000055_pt1 | contig 37503 bp, 58 predicted proteins | sample CryBogCBH10Sep07_FD_184610 | JGI IMG/M metagenome (GOLD analysis project Ga0208257, IMG submission 184610) | Freshwater microbial communities from Crystal Bog, Wisconsin, USA - CBH10Sep07 (SPAdes) | ecosystem: Environmental > Aquatic > Freshwater > Lake | place: Crystal Bog, Wisconsin, USA... | reverse complement strand
GTAGTGTACTAATTGGTATGGTCAACGTTGAAGTTGAGTTAGCAACAGGATCAAATATACTTAAAGTAGCACTACCATTATCAACACTCCAATTAACATAAGCCCCGCCTGGTAAGTTAAATGTACCGAACGATGGACCGTTAGTTTGAAATATTTGATTAGTTAACTGAGCTGCTATTTGAGAATAAATACGAGCATTTAAGTTACCAATAAACTGATTAATAGGAGTGTTTTGTGCTGCGGCAGCTGCAGTGGCAGCCGCTGCTTGAGCCTGAGCCTGTATAGTAACTTTACGATTATATGCTAAAGACTCTATCGTAAGCTCGTGATTTGAATACCCGTTACCACTAAAAGCAGGAGACTTAAATTGGAAAGTCTGTTGTGTTGCGTTGGCAAGACTTGCCATAAATGCTAATAATAGCAGGTATTTCATATCTATATTTAGCTAAGTAATACTGTATGAACGAAGCATTTGTCAAAACCCTACCAGTATACTTCCCTTCCAAGGACTTTATGACAGTTCTTAAGCCAGACAATAAAATCTTATTGACTGATATACCAGCAAGCAAGTTACGCTCTAAACAGAACCAAATGTACGTGTTAGCTGATACTTCTGAGGGCTCAGTGCTTATACCAGTAGATAATGGTTAAAGAGAAAAAAGCTAAGAAGATTAAGATTAAGCCCGAAGAGATAATGACTTCGGCGTTATTTGCTGGAGTTAATCCAAAGGTTATTAAGAAGATAGCTACCTTTCCAAACGCATTAGAACATCAACCTGGAGAGGTTATTATTAAAGAAGGAGATATTGGCAATTTTATGTTCGTGGTGTTGCAAGGTCAAGTGGATGTAACTAAGGCAGCCGGAGATAAAGAAGTATTCCTTGCTACATTAGGGCCTGGTACGTTTGTAGGTGAAGGCGCTTTAGTATCTGGCGCACCCCGTAATGCTACAGTAAAAGCTAAAACACCAGTTAAGATTGCGTATTTTGATAGAGCTGCTTACAACAATATGATTTCAGCCGATCCAATTATATCTGATACACTGATGAAAGTGTATAAAGAACGAGTAAAGGATCAAGTTAAAAAGGTTAATATAGCTAAATCAAAAGCATTCTTAATATCGAGCGCAGTAGCATTAATACCGATGATACAAACATTTTTACCTCATATACCTCACATTAGTGACTTATATAATATGTTACCCCCTGGTGCAGTAGCCTTATTAGGGCCGGGTGGTGCAGCTTTAGCTTACAAGCTACAGCAAGGTGATATGGCAAGTTTAGTAGGCAAGCTTGATAAGCTTTAAAAAGGCGTTTTACTAAAAATTTTTTTAACTACCTCTTTTCTTCTATCTCTATATGTAACACCGGAAGCTGATACTAAAGTAACTTGCATTGCTTTAATTTTTTTAATTTCATTGTCTGTTGCGGTTCTGCTTATTAATTCCGGTTGTACGAACTCTCTTGGTATTGGAATGTATTGCACTAAAGGTGTACCTGCTTTCACAACTTCTCTACCTTTAAGCACATGCCAGAATAAAAACGGGTTAATTTGACAATCTATAAGAGGATCCCACACCCCGCAAGCAGTTGTAAATCTATTTTCATTACCGTACAAAACCGGGGCAACTAAAAACACATATCTTTCATCAGGCACCACAAACCACCCAGTAGATATTTTTATAATTGTTTTTAGTGTGTTTTGAGGTAGAGGTGAGTAATTGTGTAATTGTTCTTTAGAATGCCTTGACACATGAAAATAATTAAATTGAGAAGGAGACATATCAGCAGTATTAAACGTTTCTCCATCTCCATTGGTTTCAATTAAAAAATCACATGGTGTTGTAACTATATAGCCCGTATTAATAAAATCTCTTATGCCCGGACATTTAGATATAAATCCTTTCCCTAAACCTCCAGTTTTAAACATATTTAACGGGCATTTAGCAACAAACTCTTGACGGAATGCTTGTAGGTCTTTTATATTTTTATCAACCCACTCTCTTTTATATTTGCTTGCTTCGATAATAGGATACGCTTCAGCATAGCCAGGTATTATATTGATAAAAGTCATCTCGGGGGATGGCTTTTTGAATAACTTATCAAACAATTTCATGGTTTTATTTTAGTATTATATTAACTTATTATGTACAATCAACTATTGATGTTTAACTAATGAAAGTTAAATATTCTATATGCAAATAATAGACAACGTTGTAAACGAGCAATATCAAGATTTAATTATAAGAGAAATAACAAACGCTTCATGGCGTTATAATTATGATCTTGCTTTTAAAGCAGTGAACGGTGGATTAAATCAAATGTACGACGGAAGAAATACACCCGGCATATCTAACACGATTTATGATAAAGTGATGAAAGATTCCCCATCCAGTCAAAAGCCTTATCTTTACTGGTTGTTGATGCCGCTTATACTGGAAACTGCTTGTAAAACTAATTTAGAAATTAAAGAAATAACACGCATGGCTACTTTCATGCATTTTCCGATAGAAAAAACTTTTCGTAAAAAATATGACAATATTCATGTCGATAGTAAAATACCACATAAGGTGTTTTTATATTATGTTAATGATAGTGATGGAGATACATATTTGTTTGACAAAACAATAAAAGATATGAGCCCCGAAGAAAAAGTTGCAGAAGCTGCAAAAGGCATTAAATCGCGTCTTGAATTTAATGTTGTTAAAAAAGTGTCACCTAAAAAAGGAAGAATGTTAATATTTGATGGGGATATATATCATTGTGGTTCAGGGCCAACTAAAAATAATAGATGTATTATTAATACAAATGTAATAGTTTGAGTTTTTACATAAGCTTAATAAATCTAATTGTATGAACGAAAACAATATTGAAGTAAGTCCAGTTACAATTAACAATACAAAGCGCCGCCGTGCACCCTCTGCTAAGCGTGCTGCAACAAAAGCTCAAAAGGAACAATCTCGTGGATTTCCTTTACCGTTATTATTAACATGTCCAGTAACTAACAAAACCAATAAATATACCTCCTTAACATATATACGTAAGCTTATTACAAAGTATGGTACAGTTGAGGATCTACGTAAGAACTACGTATCTATAGAAGGACGTAAGTTACAATCAAGTAAGTAAAAAAGTTGATTTGCCTTTCAGAAATCTATTTGAAGGTTAGTAAGTAATACTATATGTCATACATCTATAATAACGCTCTTTATAGCACAGCTGGTGGTCAAGGTTTTTACAAGTTATCTTCGGCTAACGGTGAAATTACTGCAACCAATAATAATACTTTTACTGCAGCTTATGCTGTTGTTGGTAATGGTTATAACCAAGATAGCTTTACAGTGAATGGTACTACTGTAAAACCAACTTCTGCTTATACCTTTACAGTGTACAAATATAACAACGGTGTTGCTTGCTCACCAAATTCAACAACATATACAGTTACAGTAAGTTCGACTGCTGCTATTCCAATGGCACTACTTCTTAGCCCGGCCGGTACACCTTTTACTGGTGGTCACCGTGCTACATTAGCTGTTCCTTATAACATTCCAGCTAATGCAAACGGTTTAGGTACAACGTTCGTAGATGTTGACTTAAGTGCTGCTACTCAAGACTTCTCAGATCCTGAGCGTCGTCGTTTAGTATCGCTTGGTTATATTGCTTAATACAACTTTTAAATAAGCACCTTACAAAGCCCTTAGTAATAAGGGCTTTTTTTATTTATAGAAAAAGTTGATTAGTTAATAAAATATTATAATATATTAACTGAACAACATGAGCTCTTATTACTATAACAATGCTGTGGATAACAGCAAATTTGACCGAGATTCTACTCGCTTGGAAGTGGTCACTACGTCGGTTGGCTTTGCTGACCTTCTCGATGTTACGCTTGATGAAAACATCGAACAAACAGATACTTTTATCGTTGTAACTGCGCATGATGATATCGACACACAAAACGTCTGTCGTAAGCACGGCGCTATTTGTGTACCAACAGATTTATTCCAAAAGAACGGCCGTAACTTTAACAAGGGTGCAGCTATTAATGCTGGTATGAATTATTTCCAGTATCAAGGGTGGCGTTTACATCTTGATACAGATATTCTTTTACCTGAAAACTTTAAGAGAATGCTATTTAACCACACCCATCTTGATCGTACTTGCTTATATGGTGCTGATCGCATTGATGTAATCGGTAAAGACGAGTTACAACAAGTATTAGATGGCGATTCTCATCAACACACTTTCTTAGCTGGTCCGAAAATTGACCGTAAAGTCGGTCACCGTTTTGTAAGTCAGTTGAATGGTTATTTACCACTCGGTTATTTTCAGCTATGGAATGCAAGTTGCCAAAAGAGCTATCCGTATTCGTTAGGTACAGCTGCTCATGATGATACAATGTTCTCAGCTCTTTGGCCAGAAGGTAAGAGACGTTTACTACCAGCAACATTTGTTTATCACATCTGCTCTCGCGAGCCGGTATGGGGTGAAAATTGGGATGGTAACCGTCAAATGCCAAAGTTTTATCAGTAATTGATAAATGGTGGAGGTATTCGGTATATTAAAGGCTCCGGAGCAATCTGGAGCCTTTTTTCTTGCTTTATTAAATAATTATACTATTATAACGATATGAAAAAGTCTAAACAAACAGCTTCTTGGCTTTTAATGATACAAAAAGATCCAAGAACAAAAGATCTTTACATTGAATTACCAAGTTCACTCGTAAGCGATTTAAGTTGGACAGATGATGATAGTCTTATATGGACACCGCAGAAAGATGGTTCGTTTAAAGTTTCTAAAGTACAAAAGAAAAAATGAGCCCGGAACTACAAGTACAACTATATAACAAGTATCCAGAGATATTTGCTGATAAAGATAAATCAATGAAAGAGACCGCTATGTGCTGGGGCATTGAGACGCCTGATGATTGGTACGACATTATTGATACTTTATGTCACGCTTTAACTAATACCTATACTACATATCTGGATATAGATAAAGAAGATGCTGAACGTTTAGGTATAAAACCAGTTAGATATAGAGATGAAGATAACTACATTTATAGCGTAGAGTGTCCGCAAGTAATAGCCGAACAAGTGAAAGAGAAGTACGGTACGTTACGCTTTTATTATCGTTTAGAGTATAGTGCAGATACAAAATACCTGTTAGAAACTAAAAAATATCCGCATTTGATAAACTTGAATACAGCTTTTCATAATTATGTTGACGGAGTAATACGTTACGCTGAAGTAGTAACGGAAAAGAAAAATGAACAAAAAACAGATAGCTATTACAACTGAAGAGTGGTTACAATTACCTCGCTCTGTAAGAGTGCCTCGTAAATGGTACTGGCCTACTGGTTGGTACGAGGCTCCTTTTGCTATGATGATGAACGATTGGGATAACTGGGAGAAGCATATCAAGAAAGAATACCCTATTCAGCATTGGTTAAGAGAGATCTTTCAATATACATTTAGACGTTGTTATCGTACTATTAAAGGATTAAAGCGCTATATTATTAATCCTCGCCGTAGAATGCGTAATGCAGTATTCTCTGCGCAGTATATGGACCTGGTAGACCTTGTACCACACTTTCACTTTCAAGCTATCATTGAGTTTGTAGAAGTAGAAAAGACATTTGAAATAACAGATTGGTCTGAGAAAGGTATAACTGAAAAAGGAAAGAAGCTTAAAGAGTTATACAACTATGTTAAGTATGAGCGTCCATTCTTATTAGAAAAGCTTACTATGGCTTATGAGCGTGTTGAGATAACTGATATAACAGATCAAACTCGTTATAGTAGAGTGGATGTAATTAATAAAGAAATTAAAGATAAAGATACAGAACTATGCATCTGGGTAATACAAAATAGAGAGCTTCTTTGGACTTAAGGCTTGACCTTGTCAGGAACTATATCATAATAATGGTATGTCACTTTTAGACCGTATTATAGCTGTTAATAAAGAAGTTGAATCCATCCGGGCGGAATTAGAAAAAGCTTCTTCATATTATAATGTTCCGTATTCGGAAATGATTGAGTACTACAACATTATGAAACCTAAATCAGCTGAAAAGTTCATTGAAGGTTGGATAGCTACATTAATAGGTGGTCAAAAGATATTAACAAAAGATGTACAAGAAGAGTTAAAGAAGAATGATGTAGGTGATATATGGGTAGGAGACACTCTTAAAATTGGTATAAACAATATAGAACTTAAATCTACCTTTAGAGACACAGATACATTAGGTGGTGGCCAGTTTAGATTCTATGACCCAGTACCGTGGTACCTTTTATTTAAAGTAATAGATAACCAGCAGTATGAGTTATTTTTATTATCCAAAAACGAGTTAATTACCGAAATCGTTAATAGAGCTAATTCTACTGGCTTCAGTGCTTATCAATCCAGTCAAGGTTCTGGTGTTATCAACAAACTAACCCAAGAACAAAAGTTGCAAAGATTGTATGAAAATGTACAAGGTAAACAAGCCGATAAGATTGGATGGAATTTTAATACAAGAACAGAACCCGAATTATATCAACACTTTAGAGATAAATATAAGATAAATTCAAAAGATATTAGAGCTAAAGTAAATTTAGCTGAGCTAAAGTAAATTTAGCTTGACATTAAACCGAATTGTTCTACTATTACACTATGCACATATTAGGTATAATACTTTTAATTGTTTTCGCTGTAATGGGAGCATTAGCAGCTTTGTTTCTTCTAATGACTTGGATGTATGATAGAGAGTTAAAAAAACTTAGAGATGAGGGCTTTTTTGATTAAAATATGCTTGCACCAAATTTAATGTTTAACCACAATAGTGATATGAAATCAATAAACCAATTACCACAAAGTGAACTGGTGTATAGCTTACGTCGTTTGAGTGAGGTTGCTAAAGTAGTCGCTTATGCTAAAAGCGAAGCTGATGCTGAATACTTTACTATGAAATATCTTCGCCCTTTAATACAAGAAACCGAATCTCTATTAAATAATGAAACTTTACGCGACATTAACACCTGAAGAAATAAAAGACGCAGAGTTTCACGGCAAAAAACAGCATAGTAAGTCATACTATAAAAAAGATAGTGATGTTGTTAATCACATTATAGGCAAAATGGCGGAGTACGCATATGCTAAAGTGACAGGTCAAATTGTTAATAACGAATTTTTTAAATACTGTGGAGATGGCGGTATCGATTTTCCTGACGGCACGCAAGTAAAGTGTAGAGACTGGCCCTATGATAATGTGGAGATGCCTATCGATGAAAAGTCATACAACAACGAAAAAGTTACTAATTATGCACTTTTTTACATAGATAAAAAGAACTATAAAAAAGGAGACGTCTATATTCGCGGTATTGTTTCAAAAAAAAGTGTTATACTGAAGAAAAGTAAATCAAAATTTAAAGACAAAAACGGAAACTTTAAAAAGACTATGTTTTTAAAAGACTTTGATACTATATATTAAATATGAGCCAAAATTACGTCAATACCGCTGAAGATTTTATTAGAGTGTGGCCTAATAAAATTAATAAAGATATCTGTCAAGAGTACATTGATATATTTGAAGAGATAACTAACAACCCTTCAAAATCAAGTAATGTACGTCGGGGGTCTGAGCAATATGAAGGTAGAGATTTTCTTAGAAAAGATAAAGGCATTATGTTGAGTAGTTCAGCTTTAAACAAAAAAGATGTATGTAGAAAAATATTATTACCTTTACTTGAGTGTGTTAATGAATACTTATCTGAATTTTCTATTTTAGGTAGCGAAGGTCTTAATCATAGAGATTTAGTAAAGGTTCAGCGTACTGACCCGTCAGGTGGTTTTCATGCATGGCACTTTGAAAGTACTGTATCACCTACTACCGATACAGTTAAAAGAGCGCTTGCATGGACGGTCTATCTTAACGATATGCCTGATGGTGAAGCAGAAACAGAGTTTTTATTTCAACGTAAAAGAATTAAACCAACAGTTGGTACAGTATTAATATGGCCAGCTGGGTTTACTCATACCCATCGCGGCAATACCGTGTTCACACAACCCAAATATATAGCAACCGGTTGGTTTTATCAGGATAAACAGTTTCCTTCTATACAGATGCAACCACCAAGAGCATCTAAGTAAGTGTATGAGTAATTTAAATGAAGGCGTAATGGATTATGTCAACGTTATGGCCAAACAAGGTGCACAGATGGCTGGTGCTAACCCTAACTCTGAAACAAGTTTACTTAACAGAGAGCTAATTGAATATTATAAGACCAATCCATTAAAAGCTCATGCATTAATTAACGGAGCGGTTACTGGTGCTTATGCTTCCCCGGAACATCGTATGCATGTACAAGCTGCAACAATAGCTATAAATGGATACAATGCGGTGATTCCAAGTAAAGTTAATAATGAACCAGCTACTGCTAACAGAGCAAGTGAATTAGATAAACTAAAAGCAGCTGGTTGGAAACCGTTAAACGAACAAAAAAACTCCGAATTATTATTAGGTTAAAGTAACCTGTTCTTTTGTAAGCTTCCACATTTTAGTGGAGCATTTCTTATAATACTATATAAATATAGACGTATGAAACAAATCCTAAAACTAATCGCATTAACTATATTGACGTTTGCAGTTAGTACTTCACTTATGGCGGGCGGTGGCTCACCAACAGTTGTTAGTACAACAAACGGCACTCCAATAGTAACCGTAACAACTACCCCAGTAGATGTAGTTGCAACTAACGCTTACGGTTTCTCTATTGATAATACATATGTTAATACAACTACCACGACGATCCCTACTACAGTCGCTTTATATAGTGATAATAGTTCAGTAACAACAAACGGCTCGCCAGTTGTCACTGTAAACCATGGTACAGTACCAGTACAGACTGTCACAACAGGTAATGTTACTACAACATCAACAGCACCTCGCACTGTTACATCAACAGCTAATGGGGCCTCTATTGCTACAACATATCTTGATACAGTAACAACAATTACACCGACAACCTGGACAACTGTTAACGGAGCAACAACATCTGTAACAGGTAACGCTGTCGTAACTACTACACCAGCAGTAACACCTTCTACAGTTGCTACTACGACTAATGCAGTAGCTGTAACTACATCAAACGGAACACCTATCGTAACATTAGCTAATTCTTATGCCCCTGTTACTACTACAAGTGGTGGTTCAACTATTGTTACTACTAACTTAAATGTATTAACAACTACAACAGTACCAGTTGCTACTACTACAGTAACAACCCCTATGACGGTTATTGCAGATAGTACAGGTAATACTATTAGTACAGTATACGGTACACCAACATCTAATACAAATGTGTCATTTGCAATTTCAACAGCTAATAGCTCTTCTCTTTATACAGTAGCTACTACATCTAACCAAACATCTACAGTTACTAAAAACGGTACTGCGGTAGTTGGTGCTACTATTGCTTATTCAACTGCTAATAGTGTTGATGCAAGTAACAATCCAGTAGTTAAGACTTATAAGCTAACAACTACAACAACTACTACCCCAGTAGATACAGCTACAACAGTTACACCTGTTACCGTTACTAAAGATGCTAATGGTAATCTTATTAGTACATATTACGGTGCACCAACAACTACAGATAATGTAGTTAACAATGCAGTTGTTACAACAGCTAATGCTTTATACAGCACAGCTACAACAACCCAGAACGTTGCTAGTCAAACAGTATTTGGTAACCCAACAACCACATATGCAAGTGTAAATGGTACAGCTGCTTCTACTACTGCTTATTCGCAAGCTAAGGCAAAGTCAGCTGATGCTAAAGTGTTAAACATCGCTAAGACGACTACAGTTACTACTGTTACACCAGTAACAACTACTGCTACAACAACTACACCTGTTACCAATGTAACTACTAATACGGCTGTTACTACTACAGTATATGCTGATGGTACTACACCAACACTAGTTACATATAGTTCACCAGTAGTTACAGAAAATACATCAGTATCGACTGCTAAGGTAGTTACCAACTCAACACAAACTGCAGTAACTAATGCAGTAGCTAACTATAGCACTCGTATCGATCAGTATTCATATCTACAGGCTGCAAGTCGTCGTTATAATATGCTTGTTGATTCTAACCCGTTAGATCGCAACTATGGCGGTACTTGGAATGCTAACAAGAATGACGGTTGGAACTCTTATCTAACATACACCCGTACAAGTAGCAATACAGTTGATACGTATAAGACTTCAAGCAACACATTCACTATTGGTGCTGAGTCGTTTGTAACTGCTGACGTACTATTCGGTATTAAGTACGATTTCGTTAATGCTAATATTAACGGTGATCAAGCTACTGGTACATTACAAAAGCATCACTTAGGTTTGTATAACTTAACCACGTTCAACAATCTATTAGTATTAAAGTCTGATCTTGGTTTTGCTTATGACCGTTTTGCTAATACCCACACATTAGCTGCTCTAAACTATGCTAATGCTGGTAAAGGTAACGGTAAAGACATCTGGTTAAATGAGCGTTTATATTCAAAGAGCTACTTTGGTTTTGCTCCTTTTGTCGGTGGTCGCTTTGAAACAAGCTCACTTGATGCTATTGCTGAAACAGGCGATGCTTATACAGCTCAATCATTTACAGCCACTAAAGTAACACGTGCTGCAGCAGAAGGTGGTTTACGCTTTGACTATCAGTTCGGTGATGCTTTCAGAGTTATTGCTGAAGGTGGTTACTTAACACCTACTAAGTCAAAAGGTATTGACGGTATTACATCATACAAGCTTAACTTGCAAGCTACACCAACAAAGACCATTTCTGGTACTATTGGTGCAGGCCAGCAAAAGCAAGCAACGTTAACTGATACTAACCTAACAGCTGACGTCACATTCAAGTTCTAATCCAACTTACAGTCATAATCCAAGGCCCTAGCAATAGGGCCTTTTTTATGTAATTAAGTTTATGAATATAGGTTTTTTTGGAGATAGTTTCTGCAATAATAAAAGCGAAGGAACCTATATTGATATGTTAGTAAAGCAGTACAGTTTAAATGTAGTTAACTTAGGGGTAGGTGGTAGTGGGGTTGAAGATGTATTACTGTTACAACTTAAACCTTTTCTCGATTCTAAAAACTATCCAGACATATGTGTGTTCTTTTGGACTAATCACGGTAGACTATTTAATAGATATATAAGACATATTAATGCTAAGAGTGTAGAGATGTTTAATGACAGCCCTATATGGCTTGCAGCTAAAGAATACTATAAACATTTATACGATTATGAATATACTGAAATACAATATAAAGCTTTTCTACAATATGTAGACCTTAATGTACTATCTCAGTTTCCATCTACTACTAAAATAATACACTTGTGGTCATTTGGATCTTTTCATTGTGATTTCTCTAAAGAAGCTTTAACACCAGATAAAGTTAACTATTTATATAAGTTTAAAAGCGGTGTTGAGATACAACCAGCTCTATTGCCGTTAAGTTTGGTCGGTCAAAGCTTTGATATGCTACCAAGGGATACACGGTATAATCATCTTGAGGGTTATAAAAACGAAATAGTAACAAGCTGGATTAAAGAAGCTATTGATAAGTATGAAGTAGGCAAACTACTAACTTTTAACTACTAACATGAAGCTTAATATTGCAGTCGAGAATGCAGTAAAGAAATATGCTAATGATATTATCGATACTATTAAGCAAGAAAAATACAATGTAGAGGTTGATTTAGATTTTTCTCCAGCAGCAAATTTAAATGAAACAGAAGAAGCCTCCTCTGCCATTATAGTTTCTGATTTAGGTATTGTAGTGGTGTTTCCAGACTTTAAGAAGTGTTCAGCTAGAGCAGCTGTATTTAAAGTGGGTGAAGCGAAAAGACTTGAGAAGGAAGGTTTTGATAAAGACTGGATAGAAGAGCACGGTGAGGTTTATGGTGCGTTGTTGCCATACAATGAAAAGAATGTAAATATACTTGGCTATTATTTAACACATAAAATATATGATTAAAAAGATTTACTCCTTCTTTAACAACAAGTACCAAAACTGGAAACTAAAGCGTAAGCATAAAAAGATGCTTGAAGAGATTCGTAAACGCGATCCTTTTATTTATAATTAAGCTTGACTTAAACAAATAAGGCACTACTATTGTATTATCTGGACCGGCGATAACGTCAAAGGACTACGACAACTTGTGGGTCGGCCGACCACCGCAATAAAAACGGGGCCACTATTTTTTATATGCGTATTGTAAGTATATCTGACACTCATGGTCTTCATGACAAACTCTTATACCCAATACCAGAGGGTGATGTGTTAATACACTGCGGAGATATCTGCGGTAAAGGAACTAAAGAAGAAGTAATATGGTTTAGTAAATGGTTTACTAGCCATCCACACAAGCACAAGATATTTATAGCTGGTAATCATGACTGGGTTTTTGAAAAAGAACCAGAAACAATAAAAAGTATCTTACAAGAATATATGCCAAACGTGCATTACTTGCAAGATAGCGAGATAACTATAGACGGGATTAAGTTTTGGGGCTCTCCTGTTCAACCTACTTTTTTTAACTGGGCTTTTAATCGAGATAGAGGTACAAATATACAACAACACTGGAACCTTATACCAAAAGATATTGATGTACTCATAACGCACGGTCCACCTTATGGTGTATGTGATAAAGCTTTAAAGCCGGGATTTGTATATAGAGCGTTTCAAAAATATAAAGCTTTTGAAACTGTACATGTAGGGTGTGAAGATTTATTAAAAACGGTTGAGACTGTTAAGCCTAAACTACATTTGTTTGGGCATATACATTTAAATGGTGGAAGTTACAATAACGCTATGCAGCATACTGTGTTTGCAAACGTGTGTATTATGGATGAAGATTATAAGCCTGTAAAGAAACCTCAAGTATTTGAGCTTGATTTAGATAAAAAAGTTACTATTATTAATACTTAAATGTCAAAAAGATTAACTAAAGAATGGACCTCTACAGCTGAAGGTGCCTATGGTGCTAGTGGTAAAAAGGGCCGTAGCGGAGAACTGTTCTTTGCAGAAGTTTACAGAGCAAAGGGATGGCATGTTATCGATAGAGAATCGAACAAGCAAGATCAACTCCAGGGTAATGATATTATATTAATAGATAGTAACGGTAATGATTACACTATTGATGTAAAAAACAATTTAAAAGATAATGGAAACTTTTATGTAGAGGTGCATCCGAGAGGCTGGCTTTTTAATCCAACTAAAAAAAGTGCGTTTATAAGTCATGTTAATACTGACACCAAAACTATTGTTACCTATTTACGCACACAAATGGTTAAATTTATTAAAGAAAAGTATGCTGATTACTCGAATGAACTTTTAAAACTTAATATTAAAGAGTTGAATTTTATAAAAATAAATAAAGTAGAACATATATGAACGGAAAAGGCGACAAACCAAGACCACTAGCTGTACCTTACTCAAAGTACGCTGATAACTATGATCAGATTAACTGGGGTAAAAAACCAGCTAAAGATATAAAAGAACTTAAGAGTAAACCTAGTTCTTCTTTGATTAATCCAAGTAATATTAAAGATGATACAAGAGATACAGACTCCTAAAACTATTGGATTTTTTGGAGATAGTTTTTGTGGGAGTTATGGTAAAGATAAACGGCCTTTTTTTAATGACTTTTTTAAAGCTAATCCTTTTTATAAAACTTACCTTCAACAGGTTACTGAACATTATAATTTAGAGTGTGTAAATTTTGGTAAAGGTGGTTCATCTATATGGGATAGTGTATTATTTCAACTACAACCTTTTATAGATACAAATACTATTCCCGATATATGTGTGTTTGTTTGGACGTCTAAGGAAAGAATTTTTAATAGAGATAGAAAATTTACTAACCTAGCAGGTACCACTAAGTGGTTAGACTTATATGCAAAAGAAACTGAAGAAATAAATTTAAAAAAAGCAGAAGCGGTAAAAATGTATTATGAATACATTTATGATCAAGAATGTGCTTGTTACCAATACAAATCATCTTTATACTATTTTGATAATGTTATTTTGTCACGGTTTCCTTCCACTACTAAAATTATACATATGTGGTCTTTTGATGATAGTACTAAGTCTTCTAAAGAGAAAAAAGAAGCATACACAATGCGTTGGAGACACGGACTCGAGATACAACCTTTTTTACATAAAATAGCTTTAAAAGATTCTTTAAAAGTGGAAGATATAATGACAGCGCCGAATCATTTCTCCTTACAAAAATCTAATGATACCGTTTATAGTTGGTTGGTTAAAGCTATAGATGAATACGAGTCAGGTAAGTTATTAGATTTTAATATTTAAAGACCCGCTTATGCTAAGCGGGTCTTTTGTTGTATAAAGATTAACGATGCCAGTGATGGCGGTACATATCTTCACGGAATGCATATCCGTAGTGATGATGATACCAACCTAGGAATGCCCTATATTCATAATAGGTTGTTACCCATTGTACTCCATTCCACTCTTGTACAAATACATACTGTGGGTGACCCCAGCGATCTAATGGACCCCAAACATACTGTATAGTAACAGGCGATGGAGGTGGTGGCGGGGCTTGCACTACAACTACTGGAGCAGGAGCAGGTGGTGGAGGAGGAGATTGTACAACGATTACTTTAGGTTGATCGTTAGCATGATCAGCCGCGTTGCCAATCATTCCACCGATTAAAGCGCCTGCAACAGCGCCACCAACAACGTTGTGGTGATATTGATTACCAATTACACCACCAACAACAGCACCGGCTGCAACGCCTTCTGCTGTGTGTTCTTGAGCTCGAGCTGAAATAGCCAAAGCTAATGCAAATAAGGTTAATATAAGTTTGTTTTTCATAAGCTAATAATATTTATATATTATTTTTATATAAAATCTACTAAAAAATAATATATAACTTATTTATTTGTAAGGTTTAATGGGATCTTCATCTTGTGATTATTAAGTATAGATATTTCCTAAGTTTGTAATAATTAACATCAATGACCACTAATGAAGAACTACCTAGTAAAACTTTTTGTGTACTACCGTGGATTCATTTAGCATTTGAACCTAATGGTAAAGTACTACCATGTTGTTTGATGAGTAACTTTTTACACACAACAGGTTGGAAAGCAGGAGATCTCAATACCCAAACTATCGATGAGATATGGAATGGAGATAAAATGAAAGAAATAAGAAAACAAATGCTTAATGGTGAAGAGCCTAAGTTTTGCCATAAATGTTTTGATAGAGAAAGAGCAACTCCAAAAAATGTTATTTTAGATAGTAGTAGGTATCAACATAATACCGCTTTTAAAGAAAAAATAAAAGAAGTAAAAGAAATTACCTCTGAAGATGGTTCTGTTAGTAAAATAGATTTAAAGTATTGGGATTTTAGATTTAGTAATAAATGTAATTTTAAATGTAAAACATGCGGTCCAGATTATAGTTCTTCTTGGGTAGATGATACAAAGAAGATGATGTATTTTGGTAGAGAGATGCCTGTTGAAAAACCTGAGCATGATATTGACCCGCAAAACATATGGGGCAACAAGTTACGAAAAATTGAAAACGTAGACACTCTTAGCCGTTTTGAGTTTTTAAGAAATCATGTAAAGGAAGTAGAAAAAATATACTTTGCTGGCGGAGAGCCTTTAATTATGGATGAACATTATTTTGTTTTAGATATGCTTTTAGAACAAAAACGCACAGATGTAATGTTAACATATAACACTAATACTAGTACTCTTATTTATAGAGGTAAAAATGTTTTAGATTACTGGAAACAATGGGATAAAAATAAAATACAGGTTTGGTCTAGTATAGATGAAATAGGGCCTCGAGCTGAAATAATACGCAAAGGTACTGTTTGGTCAGAAGTTGAAAATAACTTAAAACAGATTTCCGATCTTGGAATATTTTTAATGCCCGGTATTACAACTAGTGCATTAAATGTTTTTAGAATACCAGAAATAATAGATAGATTTATAGAAATAGGTATAGTAGGTAAAAAACAACATTACCGAAACTGGTCTTTAAATTTATTGTATACCCCTACTTACTATCATATTACTTTGTTAAGTGATAAATTAAAAAATGAGACAATAACTAAGCTTGATGATTATACTACACGCATTAAAAAACAATATAATATTGATTTTAGCGATAAGTTCAGTCTTATAAAAAGCGTGTTACAACAGCCACATAACCCTTTGTATAAGCAAGATTTTATTAATGTTACTAAAAATTTAGATGTAATAAGAAATGAAAACACATTTGAAACTATACCAGAACTAAAAGACGTATTTAACAATGATTAATATAAAAGACTTTTTAGAAGCAAGAAAAAAACCAAGTATACCCTACACAGAGAAGTATAGAGACATTGTTTGTGGGTTAGAAAACATATGCACTGATGATATAAACGTTTTTTTATCTGATGCTAAAGTGAGATTAGGAGAAGTGGTATATAAGGAGTGGTTAGATGGTAGTATTAGTGCTGCTAACGGAGATGAAAACACCAAGTATGATGTGTTTATAACAAGAATGTTAAATGAAATTTATATGCCTTTTAATGGTATAATGACTCATTATGAGTTAAAAGATCTACCACCAGATACAAGATATTTTTATGTGATTAATTTAGCTACTTCTGGCTATTTTTATAGAAATAGAGATATAGGCTTTAAAAATGTGCCCTTACAAGTAATAAGCGATGTAAGAAATAACAAAGCAAAAATATTATTTACTTTACCAGCTGAAGGGGATTGTGGTTCACGTCATGCTCCTGAAGCGTACTTTCAATTGCAAAAGTGGATAGACGAAGCAATATTACCACCAAAGAACATATGTTTTATTAATGGTAATTATTTATCTGAAGATTTACCTAAAAAAGACTATCGTATACAATATGATATACGAGCGGTGCAAATATTTGAATCCTGGAACGACATAGTTTATTATGAGTGGGATAAAAAAGAAAAAGGAAATACAGATCAAGTTATAGAGTTTAAACCTGTAGATAATCAATATCTATATTTAAATTTAAATAGAACTGCTAGATTCCATAGAGTATGGTTTTTATCTGAAATAATGCGGGCTGGGTTGTACGAGAAAGGATTAAATAGTTTTAATTTTGAGCATTTTCTTTTTCAAGGAAGTGATGAACGTACGATAGAAACTCTTGGTAATATTATGGCTGAGTATGATAGTGGTTTATTACCAGAAGCAATAGAGTTATATAAAAAAGGTAAAGTAATCTTAGATGTTGAGACTGTTATAAACGCTGTTGCATTAAGATTGAGCCCAGAGCTACATGAAAGAACTTTTGTAAGTGTGGTAACTGAAACGTTAATAGATTTTACCTGTTTGTTTATAAGTGAAAAAACATTTAAACCTATTATTGTCGGTCAGCCGTTTATTATTTTAGGTAGTAATGGTATTTTAGCTAAACTTAAAGAACTAGGTTATAAAACGTTTGATCGTTGGTTTGATGAATCATATGATAATGCTGCTTCTTACAAAGATAAAATACATATTATAATAAACAATCTTAAAAAGTATGAAAAGTACTCTATAGAAGAACTCAAAAGTATAAAAAATGAAATGAAAGAGGTTTGTATACACAATCAAAACATTATAAGAGAGCGTACTGAAAGGTTGTATTACAGTTCAAATAATAATCATTTTCAAGGTAACTGTATGACGGCTAATAGACCTACTCTAGATGTAGCACATGACGTATACTACAACTGGTAAAGAGCATGATACTTTTTACAAATGGTTGTAGTTGGACGTGGGGTGGTGGTTTAAATGTGCCTGGTGACAATTTTGGAGATAATCTTTATGCAGGTGTAGAAAGACAAAAACTTTTATGGCCGTATCACTTAGGTCTAAAACTTAATGCAGAAAAAACTGTAAACCTATCTATGGGTTGTGGTAGTAATGAACGTATAGCTAGAACAACGTTTGATTGGCTTCAACAGCAAACATTAGAAGATATAAAAAAAACTGTTGCAGTGATACAAATAACAAAAGTAAATCGCTATGAATATTACTATCCAACCGATATGAAAGCTTGGGTAGAAAATAATTTAGCCGATTGGCGTTTGGCAAAACCTGACCACGTTACACCACAATCAGCAAAAATAGGAAAAATGCCTAGTGAGTTTGAAAAAAAAATACATGAAAATAGAACTAGTACTTGGAGTAAAACAGAAGAGGTGTATAAATGTATTTATCAGCTTGCTGCAATAGATAAAATACTAACTGATTTTGGTATAAAAAAACGTTACTATTGGACATTTATAGATGATATAGGCTGCTATCCTGTCCCTATAAGAGATTATATAAAAAATACATATCCATGGTTTATAGATGCACCATGGGACTTAACTACCTATTGGAAATACGACAGAGTAAGTCCTACTGATGGACACCCTAACATTGAAGGACATAAACAGATATCGGATATCATATATAATATTATTAAATCAGATATAAATGAGTAAGTATTAACATGTATATCAAGCCACTACAAAACAAGTACACTCAGCTACTAACTGAACAAAAGTTAGAGCATGATAAGCTTAAACATGTAGTAGGTATGTTTATTACATATACTTGTAATGAGTTAGGTATAGAAGAACCACCTAAAGTGTTTTTAAATAATAACGAATCCTTTGGGTCTACAAACAGATCGTTTGGGCACTTCAACGTAGCAGATAATAAAATAGTAGTTGCAGCTGCTAACCGTAACTGCGCAGATATATTACGCACTATCGCTCATGAACTCACACACTATAAGCAAAAGCTTGATGGTAGACTTGATTTAAATAACTCAGAACAATCTGGTACTACTGGTTCAGATATTGAAAATGAAGCTAATGCGCGTGCAGGTGTCATTATGAGAAACTTTGGTAAAAGTCATCCAGAAATCTACGAATAAAAAGTACCTGAAAGTTTGATGAAGTAGTCTAAAAGTTAAGTAAATATTATACGACTATGGACTACACAAAATACGGAAAAGTATTAGCGGTCGTAGGGGCACTCATTGTAGCATATGGCGTAGGACATCACTTCGGTGCTGTACAGCGTCCAGCCCTTGCAAAAACACCATCACCAGTAGCAATGCATCAGCGCTTAGCTCAACAAAGGCCGATCGTTGTTAACTGCGGATGTGGTAAAAAAGCAGCAAAACATGCAACTAAACCAAAAGTTGCTAAACACAAAAAGCATAAAGCTAAAGCTGGTAAACCAAAGGCTGATGCTCCACCTAAAACGTAACAGTTTCATATACAAAGCTCTATCTTACGATAGGGCTTTTTTAATGTTCTTAGGTAAGTACTTTTAATGAATGCATTGGATTATAATAAAGTAGTGTGTGCGGTTGAAGAGAAAGATATTACCGATTTAAACAATATTAATGGTGGTATAAATGTACTGCCAGGTTACATTTCCGGTACTCGTAAACCGATAACTACCCCTGTAGGTTATGAATTAAATGAAGAGTATATTAAAAACTGGACAACTACTCGTTGTATAACAACTTATGAACCATATTTTAAGTATTATAATATAAAAGATTTACCAGCTGATACAAACTATCTTTATATTATTACTATAAAAAATGTAAATTATTTTGAGCTTAACAAAGACGGATTAAAAAAAGTTTCAGGTAAAGTATTACAAGATGTTAAAAACGGTTTAGCTAAACTAGTTTTATTAATGCCTACTGAAGGTACTTCTGGTACTGCTAGATATAGCAAGGATTTTGAGTATATTCAGCAGTGGATAGATGAAGTAGATATACCATCAGAACGAGTTTATTTTATTAACAATAATCTCATTTCTGAGCAGATTGCTAAACAAAAAGAAGTGAAGTACAATGTGTCGAGTGTTATAAGTTTTGAAGCGTATAATAACGTATTTGATTATCCTGAATGTATTGAATATAGTCCTACTAAAGAAAACTTTTTATATTTAAACTTTAATCGAACCACTAAAATGCACAGAATAAGTTTCTTAGCAGAATTAGTTAATAGTGACCTGTTCGACAAAGGTTTAAATAGTTTTAATTTTTCATTAAGTCATTTTGCACCTTTAGCTGACAGAAAAGTATTTGATAATATTATATATCATTATGAACAGGATCCGGAAAAAATAAAAAAATGCGGTATACTTTATGATAAGTGGTCTCAAAACATAGACGACGTCAGTAAAATACAAGATCAAGGCACGGTTCCAGATGTAGATTTATACAGAAAAACGTTTTGTAGTGTAGTTACTGAATCTATATTAGATTATAACAGTGTGTTTATCAGTGAAAAAACCTTTAAGCCTATTATTATGGAGCACCCTTTTATGGTATTAGGTAGTAGCGGTATATTAAAAGAGCTCAAAAATATGGGGTATAAAACATATAGTAGATGGTTTAACGAAGATTATGATAACGAGGATTGTTCTTTAAGAACTAAAGTGCAGATTATAGTTAACTGTTTAAAACATTTAAGTAAAAAAAGTGTTAATGACTTAATATATGATAGAGAGCAAATGAAATCAACTGCACTTTACAATAAAGAAGTACTCAAAGAACGTACAAAAAAGCTTTATACGCTTGAAAATAAAATATTTTTTAGCGACGATCAACCTAAAGCTGCTATGGATAAGATATACGAAATATACAATAACTGGTAAGTATATGTATGAGTGGTGTTAATGATTATGTAAACGTAATGAGACAGTCAGCTATAAAGTCTGTTTCAAATAATCCTAATAGTGAAACTAGCCAGCTTAAAAACGAGCTTATAGAATATTACAAGCTTAATAAAATTAAAGCTGAACAACTTATTAAAGTAGTAGAAGCTAATGGAGAACAAAACACTCATTCTTCTACACATAGACTACATTACGAGGCAGCTGTCATAGCTATAAGAGGTTATCAACAACCTACTACATTGCCACCTAATAAAATAGGCCCGCCTACAGATGTATTTGGTGCACCTAAGATGGCTACTAAAGAGGACACTCTTAAGGGATTGTATGCTGCAGGTTGGAAACCATTAAAATAGCTTAATCTTACAAACCCATCCTATTTGCTTAAAGGTGTTTTGATTGTAAAACTTTAAGTTATTTTCTTTACAAGCTTTAGTAATATACTTTTCTTCTATTTCACACCAATCCCAGTACTTACCTTTTATATCTGTTTCAAACAACTCTAAAGACTCAGCATAGTCGTGAGCCATAATAAAATCACCAGGTGTTAGGTATTCTGCTAAGCATCTAAACTCCCCTATTTTATGACCACCATCACAAAGAATAAGCTTTTTACCTGGTTGTTTTAAAAAGTCTAATAACTCATTATCCGTTACTACAGGGGACTTTATTTTATCTGCTTCATCTGCATTTACTCTTTTGCCACAGAAATCGTAATCAATATTGTTTATATCTTCATTAAAAGCATTACCGATTCTTGCACGCACACCAGTGGTAAGTAAAAGATTATAACCACCTCTATCGCCTACATCATAGGTCAATATCTCAGCACTAGGTAACGTATCTTTTAAAAACAAAGTAAAACCACCACAACCCGTACCTATTTCTAAAATGTGTGTAAAGTTTTGCTGTTCAAGAAAAGCCTTAAACACATTAAAAGTGTTAGGGTTCTGCTGTAGCGGAATCCCTTTATAGGTTATGTAGTTATCCATTTACCTTATAAACCGATAGTGCTTTTTGCTGCTGCTTGAGAGCTAGTAACGTTAATAAACTTAGCTAACGTTTCAATAGCTTGATCAATAACTAAACGATCTTGCTTATTGCAAAGATGGTTGGCTGCGATTTGTGCTAATACATTTAATGCTTGTTCAGGTGTCATATAAACATTATTTAATAAAGTTGCTATATAGTCAATATCTTTAAATAATAATAAATGGATGAGATGTTACATTTTCCGGACAATACTAACTGTGATGCAAAATCATTTCTTATAGGCATATATGGTTTGTACTCGAAAGTGTTTCCAGATCAAATAGTAAGCTATTACATTACTGGTAGTAGAGCGGTAAATCAAAATATCGATTCAAGTGATTTTGATTTAGCATTTGTGATAAAAGATTCTAAAGACCCTCTTAAACATATAACAAATGAACAGTTTACAGAAGCTTATAAACTCACTAAACAAATTAGATCTATTAGCCGTTACCCGGTTGATATTACTATATTAGGAGAACAAAATATAAAATATGGAGGAGTATTAGCGTGTATCAAACAACGTTTCCTAGTAACAGGAACAGACGTTTTAACTGACACACCTTTAATAAGCGGTGTTAAGTTACAGCTCATACACAGTAAAGTGGTATTACACAATATGCGTATATTAAGAGATAGTGAGGTGTTGTTTTACCCGCTTGATTATCCTGACTCTAAAAATCGGTATTGTGGTTACACTAAACACGGACAATGGTCAGCTGGAGACACTTTTCAAGAAGGTCTTAATACATTAGTATGTTTGGTTACTATTATAGCTACGTTACGTTTATCAATATATGCTAATATTTTAAGTCCGAGTAAACAATATACGTTTGAAAACTATCGTAAACTCTTACCTAATGATAAGTGGGTAGATTTAATTGAGGATACATTTCAGATATGCAGGATTGATTGTAAAGGTAAAGTACCTGATAGCCCCGCTATACGTTTTAAAATAGAAACTGTATGTAAAGAAGTACTTAATATGGAAAATGATTTTATTAATATGCTATTAACAGATACTAGTTTTTGGATTGATCCTAATGATAGTTACCCAGATACTAAGCAACTTGTTAAATATGTATTAAGCTCTATAAAACCTTTCGCTGAACCTTATAAATCTCTTCATCATCAACTTTACTTAAAGTATGTCCAAATATAAAAGAATATTAGTTTTTAGTGCATCAGTAGGTATGGGTGCACATCTAGAAGATGTAAATGACGCATATGCATATAAGCTGCAAAAATACCTAGGTAATATAGAACTTGTTATAAATGCAGCAAGTGGTAGAAGCAATCTAGAAATATTAAGTGAAATATTAAAACATAAAGAATATAAAGAAGGAGATTTAGTGTTACCAGGGTGGTCTATGGCTTCAAGAGATGTAGTGTTTGATGGTAAAGGTAATGTAGAAGAACGTATAGGCCCATTTGAAAAAATGGAGAACAGTGCATTACTAGATCACTGGGCTTATGTACACACTGAGGCTGATATGACTATACGTACTTGGTACTATGCACATCATGCTGAAATGTACTTAAAAACAAAAGGGGTTGCTACTTGTCATATGTCATTTGATGGACACACTGATTTGTATAAGCCTGATTATTTAAATGTAGATATATTATTTTTTGGAGGTAGAATAGATCGTGCTAAAGATGGTATACACCCAGGTAAAGAGTCTCATAGAGTAATATATGAAAAAATAAAAACTGCCTTATGCCTAAAATAATATACGGTGTATACAATCAAAGAGGTTTGATAGGTAACTCTAATCTTTATAATAGAGTTAAAGGTAACACGTTATTTTATTTAAATCGTTTGTCTAAAGTACAAAAAGAGCCTCTACATATTATAAGCAATGATAAGGTAGAAGATCTATTGAATCAAGCATTAAAAGAAGAATATGATTATTGTGTTGTAATAGCAGCAGGTACTCAAATAACTAAAACTTATAAGTTTGTTCCTTTAATAGAGGATTTTATTAATAACAATGACTTCGGTATTGCTGGTCACTTAATACAACGGCCTGGTGAATGGTTAGAACTACACCCTCAGTTTTTTATAGTTAATGTTAAAGCATGGTCTATAATGAAAGCTGTATATGATGAAGTCTCACTACCTGGCTCTACTGAGTTGTATGTATTAGAACGAAGTTTAGAAAACTTCCACAATACTCACACTCCTTTATGGGTAAAGAAGACTAATCATAAAGCTTTACAAACAGGTGCTGGGAAGGGATGGCGGTTGCTACACAGTATGTTTGAGCAGAATCATAAAGTTATAACTCTCTCTAAAGAAATACGTGCAAGTAAGTTTTATCTTTATCCAGAAAAAGACCCGGAAAAGTTTTTAACGAGCATGAAAGAGTTAAAAGTGCAACCTCAGCAAAACTATAATCAATCTAAATGGTTAAACACATACATTGATAGTGCTAATAAAACTTGGTTATTTAACTCTGAGTCTCTTTTAACTACATATACAGAAAAACAATACGACATAGTAATGAACCCAGCTAGTGGTTTTAAGTTATTTGATTTGTTTTTAAATAACAAAATAAAACAAGATACTCGTATTATTATTTACGATAATAACAAAACAAGTATAGATTGGTATAAACATTTACACGCTTGGCAAAACAATAACCTTAATGATTGTATTAAAGCTTATGCAAATAAAGATAACTTTATTTGGTTAAATCAACAAAATCAAGACAGCTTTGAACAAAATTACAGTATAGTTAAAGAACACTTTAAAGATAAATTTAACGATTGCTGGAATGATTTTAAGCAATCTAGAGTAGAGTTTTACATTATTAACTTGTATACAGAAGCTGAAAAAGTGGCTGAATTGTTACAAGGGCCTGGTACAAAATGGATAAACTTATCTAACATTTTTGCTTTTGAATTGAGCCAGTTAACGTTAGGGTTGCCATATATAGCCGCAGCACAAGCAAAACTATTATATAGCCTTTATGTTGTTGATTCTGAAATAAATGTATCTTTTGTCGACTGTATGAGTAAAAAAAGAGTTGCCAAGGTAAAAGAACTCCTGTAATATAAGTAAATAATATACATATGAACGATTTAACAATGAAGCTGTTAGCTGAAAAGTACCAAGCAGTACTAAAAGAATCATCTGATTCAGAGTTACCTCCTGGTCATGAACGTGCTCTTAAGCTAGTAATAGAAACAGCTCATGATCAAAAGCCTGTTAAGGTGTATGAAATATGGCTAGAAGGCGACACGCTTAAAGTTTCTATTGATTTAAATCGTCCAGCTGAAGAAGGCGAACAACCAGCCGGTGCACCTGCTGAACAAATCAATCCTCAAATGGCATTAGAAGAGAAAGAACCAAAACAGAAAAAGCCAGTTAAAAAAGAACCCTTCAAAAAGAATCCTTTCATTAATAAACTTAAAGACAAGAAGGGTTCGTTTGGAGATCTAGGTAAGCGTTTAGGTTGATTTATTTGAGCGTCCTTGTATAATATATACATGGACCAACGCCAAAAAGACTTCATTAACGAGTACTTTCAAAAGAAGTGTGATAGTAGCTCTTCAGATGAATGGGGTGCAAGGGATTGGTTCCTACACGGGATTGAACTAGGTTCAAATATACAGTGGCTTGCAAATACAGCTAATGAACCAAATAAGCCTAGAACTGCTTCTACACAAGATGAGTTTAAAGAAAAGTACGGGGAATATGGTGAGCATTATCCCTTTTCTATTTGATTATTCTGTATAATACTCTACTATTGTAGTATATGAAACCTTTATTTATGTGGGCAGGTGGTAAGACTAAAATGATTAAGTTTTACCAGGAAAGCGGTATCATGCCTAAAACAGTAGATACCTACGTAGAACCATTCTTCGGTGGTGGTGCTATGTTTCTGCATGTAATGGAAACTTACAAACCTAAAAAGGTTATTGTAAATGACATAAATACAGAGTTAACTAATCTTTATACTGCTATCAAGTTAGATGTAGATAAGTTTATAGAAATAGTAAACAAGCTACAATCAAAGTATATTGTATTAAATAAAGAGGATCGCAAGAAATATTTTTATAAAGTAAGAGAAGAGTATGGTAGTGACTACAAAAAGTGGAATGTAGTAGAAGAAGCTGCACATCTATACTTCTTAATGAAGACTGCTTTTAACGGTATATGGCAAACAACTAAAGCTAGTGGTGGTAGGTTTGCTACACCAGCTGGTCTATTAAATCAAAAAGAGACGGTGTACGATGAAGAGTTAGTAAGACAGTGGCATGCAATATTACAAAACGTTACTATAACTAATCTAGATTGGCGTAACGTTATGAAGCTCTATCCAGAGACGTCTAACTCTTTTTACTTTTTAGATCCTCCATATAGAGGTAGCTTTACTAGTTATAGTCAAGTGTTTAACGATCAAGATCAAACCGATTTAGTTACTTTTGCAAAAGAGGTAAGTAATAAGAGTAAAGTAATCTTATGTAATGATGATACCGGTGATGGTTTTATTCAAAGTATAAAAGGTAGCTTACAAATAGAAACCTATAACATTAAACATACTGCAGGTAGAAGAAAAACAAACGAAGACGGCACTAAAGAAGCTAAAGATGTGAGTGAACTAGCAATACATAACTAATATGAAAAAGAAAACATTACTAAAGCAAACCGCGAGCTGGCTTTTAATAATACAAAAAGACCCGAGGACTAAGGATCTTTATGTTGAGTTGCCTACCTCGCTTATAAAAGATTTAAGCTGGACAGATGATGACAGTCTTATCTGGACACCACAACCAGACGGCTCTTTTAAAGTATCTAAAATAGAAAAGAAAAAGTGAGCCCGGAACTACAGGAACAGTTATACAGCAAGTATCCAGAGATATTTGCTGATAAAGATAAATCAATGAAAGAGACCTCTATGTGCTGGGGCATTGAGACACCTGATGATTGGTATGATATTATCGATACTCTATGTCAAGCTTTAACTTATACCTATACTACATATTTAAACATAGATAAAGAAGATGCTGAACATTTAGGTATAAAACCCACTAGATATAGAGATGAAGACAACTACATTTATAGTGTAGAATGTCCGCAGGTGATAGCTGAACAAGTGAAAGAGAAGTATGGTACACTACGCTTTTATTATCGTTTAGAGTATAATAAGGATATAAAGTACTTGTTAGAAACTAAAAAATATCCGCATTTGATAAACTTGAATACGGCTTTTCATAGTTATGTTGACGGAGTGATACATTACGCTGAAGTAGTAACAGAAAGAAAAAATGAACAAAAAACAGATAGTTATTACAACTGAAGTATTAACAGAAAGAAAAAATAATGCTGAATTTTATTAAAAAGAAAAACAGAGTGCGGTTCTACAATACTGTTCCAGGCTTTGCTACAGCTAACCCTGTAGTACTAGCTCAAGATATAAAAAGGGAATGGGTTAAGAACAATAGTAAAGATATGCAGGGGTATCACTCTTTACTACAAAACGTAACTAAGTGCCCGGTAACAATGCTTAGGCAAAAGCTTGGTGGTACCTTTATAGTTAAGTGTCCTGGTATAAGAAAGTTTATGAACACCGGATACGTTGTACCTCTACCATTTGAGATGATAGTTGAAACCAATGGAGATGGTGAGAGTGTAAAGGTAATACACCCTGATGTAGGAGCTAGTGTATGGAACGAAACAGCCGCCCAACTGGTAGATAAGCACGATCGTAAGATGTTTCATGATTATATTCCAGTACCACGTTCAAGTATAAAATCTTTACTTAAAGTTAATACCTGTTGGAACATAGTACCAGATGATGATTATGTGTATCTTGTTACCTCAGTAGAGTATAATAATGAAGATCGTTTTACAGTTGCACCTGGTATACTCGACCCGTATATTAATAGTAATATTAACGTAACACTATACTGGCATGTATTAAATGGTAGAGAGTTTGTAAAAGCAGGTACACCTTTAGTACAACTTATACCTATACCGCGTAAGATGGTTACACCTGAACTAGAAGTATATGAAGCTGGAGAGAGTGAAAGATGGATCGCTAAAGCACAAAAAATGATATTACAAGTAGCTAATACAAAAGATAGTTATAATAATAAAGTATCTTCTGTAAGTAAAAAACTTTGGGATAACTGGAAGGAACAAAACAACAAATGAAAACAGCACTAACGACAGAAGAGTGGTTGCAATTACCTCTCTCTAAGAGAGCGCCTTGTAAGTGGTACTGGCCTACTGGCTGGTACGAGGCTCCTTTTGCTATGATAATGAACGATTGGGATAACTGGGAAAAGCATATCAAAAAAGAGTATCCTATTCAGCATTGGTTAAGAGAGAACTTTCAATATACATTTAGACATTACTTTCGTATTATTAAAGGGTTAAAACGTTACATTATTAATCCTCGTCGTAGAATGCGTAATGCTGTATTCTCTGCACAGTATATGGACCTGATAGAGCTTGTCCCGCATTTTCACTTTCAGACTATTATTGAGTTTGTAGAAGTAGAAAAGACATTTGAAATAACAGTATGGACTGGTGAAGAAGTATCTCAAGATACAGTAGAAAAAGGAAAGAAACTTAAAGAGCTATACAACTATGTTAAGTATGAGCGTCCATTCTTGTTAGAGAAGCTTAGTATGGCTTACGAACGAGTAGAGATAACCGATATAATAGATGAAACTCGTTATAGTAGAGTAGATGCAATAGATAAAGAGATAAAGGATAGAGATACAGAACTATGCATCTGGGTAATACAAAACAGAGAGCTTCTTTGGACTTAAGGCTTGCAGTTCTAGTTTAAGTTAACATTATAGTGTTATGATTAGAACATTTAAGTTATTACTATCATTAATGCTTTTACAGAATGCGTATGCTTTTGTAAAACAACCTTCAGTGCAGAGTAATCTAGCAGTTACTGTTTCATATCACTATATACGAACAGATGCATATATTACTGATAATAGTATGCCGGCACCTACTAGTGCTCAACTAATAGATTATAATAACGATAGTTATCCAGATTTATTTGTGTGTCAGTTTAATAGTTTTAGTTACCCTACTGTATATTTACCTTTACATTTTTTTAAGAATATAGGTAATGAACAGTTTGTCAACACTATAGAAGTTGATGTAACTAAATCTAGTATGGCAGGCCCAGATGGTATATTAGTAGCAGACTTTAATAGAGATGGTAAATCTGACTTGTTCATACCAGCATACGGTACAGATGCTCAGCAACCTTCAGGTGCTGCAGCGCCTGGAGAACAGTCTAGATTGTTTTTGAGTGGTTCAGGTAACACTTTACACGATGTAACTACTACCAATCTACCTCAAAACAAAATGCTTACGCATTGGGCTTGTACAGGGGTTATAGATGATAGTGGTGTGGTTGATATATTTCTATGCAATCTAGGGTCTCTAGCCGGTAGACCTGTTGCACAGTTTTTAATTAATGACGGGAATGGTAATTTTATAACCGATACAACAAGGATACCTACAGATATAACTATGATAGCACATAACTATACATCTTGTGCTTTAGTAGATATCAATGGAGACGGATATAATGATCTAGTGTTAGGTGGAAATGGTATCACAGAAAACGTAATATTAATAAACGATGGCACTGGTCACTTTTATAGAGATAGCAAATATATATTACCGCCGAAACTTTTTGGTGTAAATGGCGTTACAACGTTTATTGCTACAGCTGATTTAAACGGAGATGGTAAACAAGAGCTTATATTAGCAACCAACAATAACTATAAAGGTGCTGGTTTACAAATCCTATCTCCAAACGAAGACGGTACATTTACAGATTTCACTTCTACAGATGGTATTATATTCGATCAAACTGAGGCATGGATAACTAAAGTTTATGTGGTAGATTTTAACGGGGACGGTAAAAAGGATTTATTTTTACAGCTAGATACTACTAATGGAACTTATAACACAGGTGTAAAGGCTCGTGGATTGCTTAACAATGGAGATGGTACATTTACTGACATTAGTGGTTCGTTTGGTATTAACCTATCCGCGCCTACTCAAGCAGCTTTTACAGCTGGAGACATTAATGGAGATGGATTAGCTGATATAATAATGGTTACACCAAACCGGGTAACTACTCTTATTACACAAACGACCCAAGTAGTAAACCATATTAGAACAAAGAATAACCTTTATAATATCCAAAAATAACCTTGTTATATCCGGGTATTATTAAATATTAATACCAAGCTTCACTGGGCAATACTATTTATACTAAGAAATATAGGTGGTATAGTGACAGTTGTATGAATTTTGTAAGATATTTCTTGTGTAAGATTATGTCTATGCACTGTAGTAGCTCCTATCTTAACATATCCAGGTCCTTCCATTCCCACACTTGCTAACATTCCGTTGCATGGTTTTGTTTCAGTCCATTCATACTCAAAGAAAGATAAAGTTTTATCGTATAAGTTTGTATCTGTTTGAAAAAAAGAAAAAGCTAGATATGTAGAGCACATAAACAACCATCTTTCGTTGTCAGTTCTATCATTTAATACTAAACTCGGATCAGGCAATCGTCTTATATGGTCGGTAGTAGTCCACCAAAAGTTACCACTATACATTGCATGTCTTTGTAGGATTTCATTACCTGTTTCGTTTCTAAAATAATCGGATAGTTTAGGCTCTGTACTAAACGCAAACATAGTACTAGCTGTGGATAGCTTAAGCTGAGTAAGCATTATTAAACACTTATCCCAGTTATAAACTGTAAAATACGTCATTACATCTCTCCAAGAGTTTACAGTTCTCTTTTTATTACTAAAAACAGTCTGATGAGATATCCCTTTAGTGTGAAAGTAAAATATAGGTTTATACCCTTCTGTACTGTTAGCATACTCATATATTTCTTTAAGTGCTAATAGCTCTTCTTTACCTTTTGGTGCAGTATCTTCAAAAGCTCTAACAACAAACTTGGTATGTGGTGCTAATAACTCTCTAAGCGCAGCTCTTTGAAACTTTTCACCAGAAACAGTTACAGTTATATCTTCACATGCTTGGTACATACCACTAGTTATGAGCTCGTTTATTTGCTCTTTTACTAGCTTCTGCCAGTTGTTTGCTAGATAGCAATGATAGAATACTTTAAACATTACTAGAACCACTTACCAAATATTTCATAATCTAAAGCATAGCGTTTACGTATCCAGTCTTTATGAGTATCATTTACGAGTGGGGTACTTTTTATAGATTTATTTAAATGTATATTAGGTAAAATACAATTCGTTTCTTGTTCTAAAAGTCTCTTTACGTCTTGTAACTGATTTATTTTAAAAATATGTGTAAAAATAGCAGGGTCTTGTCCGTATGCAAGCACTTGCGGCACAAAATGCCATTCAATAAATGCATATTTCCAATAATAATAATCAAATTTATCTATAAATGTATCAAATGATATCTCTTTTAGCTCTTCTATATGGGTAGTAATATGTTTATACCCGCTTATAAATCTTTCGATAGGGTCTCTTACTATACAAAAACGTATTTTATTATTTTCAGGTAATATTATTTTACTTTCAATGACTGGTATATTTTCTATTTTTCTGTCTTCTATTATTTTCTTTAGTTTGAATCTATAGAGATTCCAATTCTCGTCTACAAACAACTCTGGGTTAGATTGTTTAAGATCAGGATTATCCAATAATTTTATCCATACCACTGAAGTACTCTTAGCTATTTTAGGGCATGTAAAATATGCAATTTTACCTTTACCCACATTAAAAACAGCGTTATTCAATATTCTGTAATTTTGAGTCATTTGCTAAGACTTACTATCAGGGTAAGTATTTTAAATGGACAAAAATGATACAGTATTTGATTATGTTAAACATTTAGCTAAACTTTCTTCTGCTCAATACATAGAAGAGCATATGAGTAATGCTGTGCTTATTAGTGATCCTTTATCCCAACGATTCCACACTCTATCTAAAATACAGGATGACGGACTTATAGCTGAGTTTGGTGTATGGAAAGGGGAAAGTATTAACTTCTTTGCTGATTGTTTAAAGCCTAGAACAGTATATGGGTTCGATAGTTTTGAAGGATTACCTGAAGACTGGAGAGGGGATATAGATAGACTTAAAGCTAGATTTGATAGGAAAGGTAAATTACCACTTGTACACGATAATGTTGTACTCATAAAAGGTTGGTTTGAACAAACAGTGCCTGAATGGGTCAATAAACTACCACTTAATAGTAAGTTTTCTTTTATTCATTTTGATAGTGATCTTTATTCTTCTACTAAAACAGTATTAGATAATATATATACTTTAATAAAATCAGGTACAGTTATAACATTTGATGAATATATTGGCAGGCCTGGTTGGAAGAATAATGAATATAAAGCATGGCAAGAGTTTGTACAAGCAAATAATGTTAAATACGAATATATTAACTGTGGTCTAGAAAGAGTAACTGTACAGGTTATTTAAAATATAGCTTGCACTAAGTATAATAAGTCTCATAATAATACACAAATGGACTTATTAAAATATTACGTACAAGAAGGGTTTGTTTACATTGTGTTTTGGTTTAATGAACGTGGGCGCATCGAAGGTAATGTAAGCACTCTAAAAACGTTTGATCCTTTAATAGATAAGACTGACCAAGGTCCTACATTAACATGGATAAATAAAAAAGGTGCTAATGTCTACAAAGCAGATAAAAAATTTTATACAAACTATGGAATATTTTTTAAAAGCCAGGAAGAAGCACTAAAATCTAGTAAAATATGGATTGAAGATTTAAAAAAGACTTATAAGTTTGTAGAAGAAATAAAAAGCACATTTAATGTTTAACTCTATAAAACCAATCAAGTTACTTTATTTAGACGAAACTAATGTTTTGTATACTGACCCTGTGTGTGGGGAGTTTACAGGTACAGACTCTTATGAAAAGTTTTTAGATACTTTAGCAGGGAAAAATAAAAACCCGCACAGTATTCATAATGTTCAAGGTTGGTCTAAAGATTGGTATTACCGTAATGCTTATGTAAAATATACAAGAAATAGTTTAGGATATAGAGCACCAGAGTTTAATCAAATTGATTGGTCGCGTTCTGTATTAGTACTAGGGTGTTCAAATGCGTATGGGGTGGGTATATCTGATGAGCATACAATAACAACTCGTATAACCGAAAAAACCGGAGTACCCGCTATTAATATGGCAATACCTGCAGGGTCGATGTTACATTGTTTACATACTTCATTAGCACTAAGAGAGTTGTATCCTACCGTACGAGGAATAGCTTATGTGTGGCCATCGAAAGAACGAACCTTGCTATATACTGATAAAACTCGTTATTCTTTAGGTCCTTGGACGGGGTTATACCCGCAAAAAGATTTTTATGGGTTTGAAGAATATTATAAACATTTTTTACTACAAGAAATATACAAATCTCAGGCACATATTATACAGTTGGTTTGTAAGCAAATACTTTACTCTACTAATACAAAAATGTATGAATGCTCTATAGACTCTTATACAGCTGAGTTTTTAAATGTAGAAGCTGTTGGTAAAACATCAGTAGGTTATATAGATTATGGTAGAGATCTTTCGCACCCTGGTATAAAAACTGCTGAAGCTGTTGCGGATAGTATTATAAAAGGCTTGAACTTATAGAATAATATACTATATTATAGGTATGATTTACCTACTAGGAAGTACATGAAGCTTTAGAAAGAGCACTAGCAAACTGGAAACAATCATGAAGAACAAAACAATAGAAGTCACTAAAGAAGCATTTAATAACATTTATGGTAACGCTTATTTAAAAGGCAAATACGGAGAGGATTGGGTAGATGTAGTGGTAGGAGATCTCAAACGAGAAGGCACTATAGTTAAGTTTATTACAGAGAAGCAAAAAGAAGCTAAAGCAGAGTTAAAAGGCTTAGGTAAACTAGACCTATAAGTATTGTTGTGTACTCAAACAACGATAAGCCTGTTAAGCTCTTATACATAAATAAAATCAATGCTTTGGGTAGTGTTATAAATATGGTAAAAACAGGTGAATCCAACATTGGATTTATGATAGAGGTGGTAAGAGCTAACTGGCCAATGAGCTTTAAAAATGCAGAAACTATAGTGTTAGAGGGTGTAATAGCGGCTAAGAATAACTAAATATATCTATGCAAACCGCGCTAGCTCTCATTATTGTGTTTACGGTAGTAACCGTATTCATACGCAAACAGCTTCGTAAGCATAACTATAACGGGTGCGGGTGTGTTAAATGTAACTGCAAAGACGATCAATGAACTCTTATCAAATATTAGCAGAAAAATACGAACTACTTTATGAAGCTGGCCTAGAGGCAGAGCAAAAAATGTTTAATGACCCTGCAAATGGGTTAGAGATCGAGCTTGATGACGAAGATCCATCTTCAGGTACACTATATTATATGGGTTATGAGTTTCCTATTTCTAAGCTCAATAAAGCTGGTGCCATTCAGTACATGGTAGGTAACGTAGCTAATAGCAAAGTAATACCAGCTAGTGATCCAAGCCAGTTTACTAAAGTACTAGCAGCATTAGAAAGAGGTGAAGTAAAGCCTTCTACAAAGACCACCTCTTCTATGTTTTCTAAGGTGCATAGAATGACGACCGGTGAGCAAGTGCCGGTGTGGTACATACATCCAAGAACCGGTGAGTACTATTCAGTAATGCGCACGTATATGACTAATGCTGATGCCGAGAAGTACATTTTAGATATGTATCGTAAAAAAGGTAATGCCATATTTAAGTCCGGGTATGGTAAAGAGTCAGACTGGAAAGGCGACATCAATCCATTAAAAGGTTATGCCACAGATAACCAAAACTATACAGATGAGAAGTACAAGTACGTGGACATTGGTAAGTGGGCTTCAAAGATGAATTTAGCTGATTATAGAGGTGGTCACAAAGGTGCTAATATAATAGGTCATAGAAGCAAAGAATAACTAAATGTCTAAAGTCTACGTCTCTCTAGGATCAAACTGTGAGATAGCATTAAGGTTAAGAGAACAAAACAAAAGAGTGTTCTCCTTGCCTTATGATTGGGTGGTAGCGTTTGGAGATATAACTAAAGCATTCATTAACAAGTTTGAAGGCTTTATAGATAATGCTACAAATGTTGTACACGAACCTACTAACTCTAACTACCCTGTTAATAAAGAGTATAGGGTATGGTTCTATCATAGTCAAGCACAAAACTATAAAGAAACAATAAACCGTAGAGTAAAGCGCTTACTAGATTTATTAGAAAGTGATAATGAGCTTGTCTTTTTACGCTTCGGACACTGGGATGTACATCATAAAGAAGAGCTAGAGGTGTGTGGTAGTAGTACAGAGGTAGATGAATATACTGATATGATTAAATTAAAAAAGCACTTACAAGCTACTTATCCTAAGTTAAAGTTTAAGATCTACTTATACGGTGCATGTAGTAAGTGTCCGATACCAGACACCGATGATGGTATTCTTATTACTAATCATTATTTTAATCCAGAACTATTACGTAACATTTAGCTTGACCTAATAGCATAGAGGTACTACCATGGTACTCTATGAATAAAACTACCCTCTCTTCCCTTATCTATACACAACTACGCGGATACTACTTAATGGATGACCATTATGAATGTTATCTAAAGTGTAAAGAGAACAACGTAAAGCTACCTTGGCACTTCAGTTATGATTACTTTTCAGATGATACCTGGAATCGCTTAACTGATAGTAGTTGTGAAGGTTATTGCCCATACCATATTACTATTGATATAGATAAAGAGGGCGGTAACGAGAATCACGGCACTTACGTTAGATTATCCGGTGAGACTCACGAACAAGCTAGAAAAAAGTATGCACAGTTAGTAGCATAATAACTATTTAATCATATAATATTACTATGACATTATTAGAAGCATTCAAACATATTCAATACTTTGCCGAAAACTATACAAAAGGTAATGTCGTTAAAGCTGTAGAGGCTTTAGAGGCTTCGTACGAACATATAACAGATGATAGTAGAGAGGCAGTAGCACATTACAAAGAGTGGCAGCAGAGAATGAATGTCTGGGCTGAATACATTAAATGAAACTAGTAGCTCTATATAAAGCTATAACCTATCGACTATTAGGTAGTCTATCTACCTTTATGATCAGTTGGTTTATGACTAGGAGTATCAAGATATCATTAGGTATATCAATCTTAGAGTTTCTAGGTAAGATTGGTTTATATTATATACACGAAAGAATATGGGACAAAATAACAAAGAACAACAGTTAAGAGATCTCGTTTGGATGCTACGTTTTAATAGTTATAAAACTGAAAACGGTATTAAGTACACACGTACTAATGGTAAGACGATAGCCAGGTCAGTAGAGTTCTTAGAAGATGGCAAGGTACTGATCAAGTATATGAACACGGAGACTAACTTTAAAGAGAAGAGAGAACTAGAACTAGAGGATGCCTTTAACTGGATATCATGATAAAGAATAAACTAATAAGACAAGCCATTGTAATATTCTTAATAGGTATCATATTAGGGTTCGTATTAGGGCGGATGTTCTTATAAATATATCTATGCGCAATCAATATAAGATCTTAGCTGAGAAGTACGAACAAGAAGTAAAAGAAACAAGTCCTAGAGATGTAGAGTTCATGAACGACAACGACTTTGAATATAATGGTACGCCTTATGAGGTGCAGGCCAAGTTTGTATGGAATGGGGACCGTGCAGTAGATACAGAATGGTTACAGGTAATGGACATTAATGGTAATGTAGCTACAGATCCTAAACTGTTACAAGCAGCTAAGGCCTTTGCTCTTGATATGGTTAGTGCAGACCCAGATCGGTACACTCAGTACCACCAGAACGAGGACGCCGACCCTTATGGTACAAGAGATGCACCACCTCCAACTATCCCACCAGAACAGAAACAGTCCATTAACCGCTTGTTTGATATGGGTTACGAGTTTAGTCAATGGATAAGGACCGGACACGATTGGATCAAAACTGGCCAAATACCACAAGACCAGCAAACAAAGACAGCAGTCATGGTAAGGAAGAAACGTTCGGCCTACTCAGTAGTAGAGGTTACTCCAGATGGTCTATGTAACGGCAAGCCATTAGGTGGTACCAAGCAAGTAAGAGAGATAATGGAACCATGGGATGATAGATCTAATGATAGTGAGGATAGAGTAGCAGCAGGTATAAGAGCTAAACTGGATATGACTGATAGAAGTCATGATAGTATTTTAGAAGTGATAAGAGCTTATTGGTTAGAGCTAGAAGCAGAATGGAAACAATACAACCCTACCCAACCAATGCCAGAAGATGTAAAAGAGGAGTTATGGAACTCTGTATTCAAGGGCATGGAACAAGCTAATGTAGACCCAACTGATGTGTTCGGTTGATACACTTTATGGCTATATTAACAGATAAGTGGAGTAGCAACGTACCTGGTAAGTACTATGTAGATCAGCAGTGCATTGATTGCGACTTGTGTAGAGAGATAGCACCTCTGAACTTTAAACGAGATGATGATGGTGGATATTCTATTGTATATAAACAACCTACTACCGATAAAGAGGTGCAAGAGTGTGAAGAGGCAAGAGAGGGGTGTCCGGTAGAGGCGATAGGCAACGATGGGGTCTGATCTGTATGTGGCGATTGTGGGCAAAGGCATTAGGTGA
>Ga0208257_1000054_pt1 | contig 37588 bp, 66 predicted proteins | sample CryBogCBH10Sep07_FD_184610 | JGI IMG/M metagenome (GOLD analysis project Ga0208257, IMG submission 184610) | Freshwater microbial communities from Crystal Bog, Wisconsin, USA - CBH10Sep07 (SPAdes) | ecosystem: Environmental > Aquatic > Freshwater > Lake | place: Crystal Bog, Wisconsin, USA... | reverse complement strand
TGGTTGTACTAATGAATGAATGCCCACACATTGAAAAATATGAAAACCTTGACGGAGATAAATTAGAACGTCCTTGGAATCGCATCTTTTGTCCTGATTGTGGAGTACGTATTGTAGGCGAATACAAGACAGATCCATTTAAGTTGCGTGGACGATGAACCTAACTGAACGTCAAGCATTACGAGACAAACACCAACAATCAGACAGAAGTTTAATTTGTAAACATTGCGTTGATCAATATCCTTGTGATGTAATTAAATTGTTGGATGCGACTAAACCAGAAGAATGTTTAGAAAGCCATGAATTTTTACAAAAGAAACATTTCAACTTTTGCAATGGTTGTGGAGAAAAACTATGATGAATGATGATCCAAAAAAATTATCTGAACAAGCTTATAATGATTTAAGTCCTGAAGATAAAGCTTTCTTGGAAAAAGTTATGAAAGATAACAAAGAATTTTTAGAAAAGTTGAAGAACGATGGACCTTTCGGCAATATTTAACAATTTAGATGCAAGATTAGTTTTACAGGATATCTTGGGAGTTGGAGAAATTATAGAAAATGGTGATGAGTTAATCCATTCTTGTCCTTTGCCGTTTGGTATGCATAAAAATGGTGATAGCAGCCCATCAGCTAGTCTCAACAAAGAAACTCTTTTGTTCAATTGTTTTACTTGTGGTGGTGGCAGTGTTATCTGGTTAGTCCAGAATTGCCTTAATATTAGCCGTGAGGACGCTATTGCTAATCTAAAGAATGAGGTGGCAGAACTTAAGGTTGTATCTGTTGAGGATTTTATTGAACGTTTAGAAGGGGTTTTTGTCTCCAAACACCAGGATTATACCGATATCCCTATATATAGCGACACTATCCTTAGAAGATGGGAGAGTTCTTGCGATTATTTGACCTCCAGAGGGGTCTCAGAGGCCGTACAACGGCAGATGCGTACAGGGGTAGACTCAGGTAGGTTAGAGATTCAAAAAACGCCAGAAGGTGAAAGAAATGTGCCTGTAGACAGGGTCGTTCTTCCACATTTTATGAGGGGTAAACTTATAGGGTGGGTAGCACGTAAGCTCGAGGACGTCCCGGGGGTACCCAAATATCGCAATTCCAAGGGTTTCCCTCGTGGATCTTGGCTATACAACCTAGACAATGCTATGATGTATGATGAAATTTATGTGGTTGAAAGCCCTATGAGTGTTCTTGTATTGAAGAGTCGCGGCATTGATAACATCGTAGCTACCTTTGGAGCTAAAGTTGATAAACAACAGATTAACCTGCTAAGGAACTTTAGTAAGGTAAATATTTTTATGGATGGCGATGCACCTGGTCGTATGGCCACTGAGCATTTAATCGAAGAATTGCAAAATTATACAAAACTTGGTATCATTGCTACACCAGATGACGAGGATCCTGCTACCATGTTGGGGATTCCTACACCAATAAGTTCGTTTGAATATCAGTTAAAGCATCATTTGACTTGTACAAGTTAAACTGATACTCTTGCGAGGCAGTAACCAAAACCAACAGCCCAAGGGCTTCTAAAGAAAGACACTAAAATGGCATTGCAAAAAGGCATGGCTGCCGTAAAAGCCAGTATTGAAAAGTCACAAAAGGGTTCAGCCCCTAAGACTTACACAGAAACAAATTGGTTCTATTGGACACCAGGAGAAACAAAGGCACTTCGTTTTCTTACAGATTCGAATGACATCTTTGTAGTTCCTGTCCACGAGAACGTACCATCACATGATGGGAAGAAGAAGACGTTTGTATGTCGCAGTGTGTTCGACGCTTCTTGTGAGCTTTGTGCTCGTGAGAAGGGTGCACCTGGAGCATACCGTCGTGACGTTGGATACGGCATTGCTGTACTCCGTGAAGAAGTGTACGAAGAGGTTGATGGTCAACGTAAGTTAACTGGATACCGTGACGTAACTTCTACCTATGAAGAGACCGTAGACGGTAAGTCTGTTACAAAGAAGAAGCCATACGTGGGAATTGTATCTCAGGGTATGCGTAACTTCTGGAATCAGATTGCTGTCATCACTGAAAAGTACGGTAGCCTCAAGGAGCGAGAGATTGAAATCATGCGTCAAGGTCAGGGAACTGACACTACATACATGGCTTTTGCTCTTGACAAGAAGGAGATCGAGAACATCGATACACGTTACGCAAAGTTCCTTCCCGATGTTGAAGCTTTCCTAAACCGTATTGGTAGCCAAGAGTATTACGATGCACAGCTACACGGAATTGTCAAAGAGAAGGAAGCCTTCAGTCCAAAGGCATCCACACCCTCCTCAGTCTCTGTTGACGATGACGAATACGCAGAAGAAGAGTTTGTCAGTATCGAGGAAGAGACTACTGCAGACCGTCTACGCCGCAAGATGGCAGGTCAGTAGTCAAACCAGAGTAGACCAGTGGAGTTAATTAGGTATCGCTTCCTCCCTTTCCGCTACCGAATTGACTTCACTGGTTACTCTACTTATAATGAGTGAGTTATGGAAAAGTTAGTCCACCTTCATGTCCACACCGAACACAGTTTCCTTGATGGACTTCAAACAGTAGATCAATTAGTGGAACGCGTAGTTTCTTTAGACCAAGAAGCCGTTGCTATCACCGATCATGGTGAATGCAGTGGGCACCTTCGTCTTCAGCATGCAGCAGATGCAGCTGGTATTAAACCTATCTTCGGTATGGAAGGTTATTTCACTGATGACCGTCATGAAAAGACTGGTAAGAAAGGTGAGAACTACGACCACATGACTATCATGGCTCTTAATGCCAAAGGTTTAGAGAATCTATGGTCATTATCTAGCATGGCGTACATTGAAGGTAGTTACTATGGCAACCCACGTTTTGACTGGGAACTTCTAGAACGTTATAACGAAGGTCTTATTGTTACTGGTGGTTGTATGGGTGGTTGTATTGGTAAGCATCTCAAAGATGATGGTGTTTATCAGCGTGCTGTAGAACGCATTAGCCGTTATCAAGCTATTTTTGGTGATCGTTTTCACTTAGAGCTTCACACTTATCTTGACCCTGAAAGCAATGAATGGAACATGCGTGTAGCAGAGGCAGCTCTTGACTATAGTGTTCCACTTCTTGCTGTGAGTGATGCACACTACGCTAAGCCTGAGCACTGGTATGCCCATGAACTAATGACTGCTGTGCAAATGGGTAAGACTATGGATGACCCAACACGATTTAGCTATGGTCCTAATCAACTTTGCATTTTTTCTGAAGAAGAAACCCGCAGCAGATTAAGTTATCTACCCGAAAGTATTGTTGATCAAGCGATCAATCGTACAAACGAAATCGCACAGATGTGTGATGCGCGTGTACCTGGGTCTCGTAAGATGCCTGTGTTCTATAACACTGCGGAGATGGATGAACGTAAATTGCGTGAGTCTGTTGAAGAAGGTTTCGCACGAAAGATTGTAGGCCATGTTACAGAAGACATGTTACCTATTTACCGTGAGCGTATTGAGTATGAAATGGAAGTTATCATTACTCGTGGGTTCCCAGGTTATTTTTTAACAGTACAAGACATTATCGATTGGAGTAAAAATGAAGGATTCCTTGTGGGCCCTAGTCGCGGTAGTGTGGGTGGTAGCTTGCTTGCTTACTGCATGGACATTACCGAGGTAAATCCGATACCTTCTGGTCTTATCTTTGAACGTTTCCTAAACCCTGAACGTGTAAGTATGCCTGATATTGATATTGACATGCCAAAGCTAGAGCGTGGATTGGTGCGTGACTACCTTGAAAAGAAATATGGCAGACATAACATTGCTAGTATTGGTACTCTAAACACACTTGGTATACGTCAGGCATTGCGTGACCTATGCCGTGGTATGGGTATTGATAAAGATGATGCTGCTAAAATGTCAGATATTATTGATGACGATTGGAACATCAAGAACCGTGGTGCTGATTGGGAGACTGTCGAAAAGCAGTACCGTAGAGAATACGCTCCATGGATAACTAAATACCCACAATTGTTTGAGACTTTACCTGAGGTTGTGAACCACATCCGTCATGCTAGTGCTCACGCTGCAGGTATTGTTATTAGCAAGGACCCATTGGTAGGTGCTATGCCACTACGTTACAGTCCAGTTAATGATGATATCCGTACACAATTTGATATGAGTGATGTTGAAGAGTTGGGATTTGTAAAGATCGACCTTCTTGGTCTGCGTACTTTGAGTACACTCATGGCTACTCTAAATCTTATTAAAGAAAACCATCATGGTGTATTGCCGTTCGAACATTTCTATGAATGGAATAACAACTGGGATAAGTACTACAACGATGCTGACGTATGGGATGACGTTTGCACTGGCAATAATATTGGGTTATTCCAGATTGAAACAGGAAGCCTGCGTAATCTTGTAAAGCGATTCCAACCACGTAACATAGAAGACCTATGCACTATGATTGCTATTTACCGACCTGGTATTACCCGTTCAGTGGACAGTGAGACTGGTCTTAATCTACTTGAGATGTACATGCAAAAACGTGAGGGTAAGCGCAAGGTGACATACAAGCACCCCAAGCTACGTGACATCTTAGGTGTTTCCTATGGTTCATTTGTATACCAGGAACAGATCATGGAAACTTGTGTTGCTTTAGCTGGTTACACCATTGTTGAGACTGACCGTGTACGTAAAGCTGTGGCAAAATCTAACTATGAAGATATGGTTGAAGAAGCTGATACATTCGTTCGTAAGTGTGTTGAGTCTGGCGTTGACCGTGAAACTGCCAAGTCAATCTTTGATGACATGCGTGCGTTTGGTATGTATGGATTTAACAAGAGTCACGGTTATGGATATTCTATGTTAACTTATTGGACTGCATGGATTAAACATCATTATCCACGTGAATACATGACTGCTCTATTTCGTACAAATCCAAAAGATAACGTTATCTATACTCGTGAAGCTCGACGTATGGGTATAGAAGTACTAGGTCCTGACATCAACGAGAGTGGTGGCAACTTCACTCTCACCAAGGCTGGCAGTATCCGTTATGGCTTGAACAGTGTCAAGTACATTTCAGGGTCTGCCCAAGAACTACAGAAGCTAGGGCCATTCACTAGTATGGATGACTTTGTAGAGCGTGTTCCTTCCAAGAAAGTAAACAAGCGTGCAGTTATAGCTATGATTAAATGTGGTGTGTTTGATAGCATATGTGGGGATGCTAAGAGTGCCCTACAGCAGTACCTTAAAGCACGAAAGGAATACAAAAATTATGACGATAGTTGTAGCGCTGATTGTACTCATTGTTTGGGTCATCTTAGCAAGTTTGATTGTTACGCAGATTTACAAGAAAATATCATGGCGAGGGGTCAACACGAGCACGAGCTTTTGGGAACTATGGTTAGCATTGATCCTCTTGCTGCTTATCTTTCATTGATCGAAGAAGAACACAATTTCCCTGGGGAAAAGAAAATGTTCCAAGGTGAGAAAGCTATGATCGGTGGTATGATATCACAGATTAAGGAACTTATTACTAAGAAGGGTAAGAATCCTGGTGCAGAAATGTGTCAAGTATGGATTGAGCTTCCTATTGATAGTATAGAAGATGAGATGGATATTGACGAAGACGTTGAAGTTTTGTCAAAAGATGATAATGTGCAGGTTGTGGCATTCCCTGATACGTATAAACGTATCAAGGCTGACATACAGATAGGTACTCCAGTTCTGGTGGAAGTTGAGAAGCTCAGGGATGGTCTTAGTCTTAAAAATATATTCCGTCTTGACAAGCTGGCTGAGACCTGCTAGGGTCAATACCAGTAGGAAAGGAGTTGCTATGTCAACTAAAAATCAAATGAAGTTATGGCGTTGTCCAAAATGCAAAGAAGAAATCAAAGCTCTTGCTCTTCAGGTCTCTCACAGATGCAAAAGCAATAAGAATCTCAGCACTAACTGGGAATTAGTAGAGGAGAAATAATGGGAGATTACGAATACCAACAGTTGGAAAACAGTAGTATCAGAATGGCAGTGCATAAACCTGAGAATTGTATGAGTGAGATTTGCACAATTCATCAACGCACTGATCACAGCATGCGACGTTTCCCACAAATTTGGAGGGGAGATCGCAAACTAATGATGCGTACCTGCCCACATGATGTTCAACATCCAGATCCTGATGATTTTAAAATTATTGACGGCATTGATAATGGAGAACACGATTGTGATGGTTGTTGCATCCAATTCTTAGACGAGGAGCCAGATTACAATGCAAATAACGATTGATATTGATGATAAACTGTTTGATACCTTGACTCGAATGGCTGAGTCGTATAGAATGGATGTAGAGCAATGGCTCGAATATCACTTGGAGGAAGAATATGGCCGGTAAAACTGATGCTATTGATAAATTAATCGCTGATCTGAATAAATTTACACCAGAGGGTAGCAACAAACCTTTGGTATTGCGTGGCAACAACATTGAAAAAGTCAATGCTATCCCATGTTTTACACCAGCATTGGCATATCTGTTAGGTATTGGTGGATGGCCAGAAGGTAAGCTCATTGAGTTTTTTGGTAAGGAACACTCTGGTAAAACTTCATTTGCTATCCTGGCATTAAAAGATTGTTATGACTATTACAAGGGTGAAAAGATGGTAGCTATCATCGATCTTGAACACCGTTTCAACCCTGAATGGGCTGAGAAGCTTGGTCTTAAAATTGATGAGAACCTTATTGTTGTACAACCACCAGATGCAGAAACTGGTACTGACATGATGGTTGCATTGATTAAGAGTCAAGAAATTTGTGCCATTGTATGGGATTCTGTAGGTGCTGCAGCAACTAAGCACAGCATGCAACAACTCACTGACAAGAATGACAAGATGGGTGGTAACGCTGCAGTAATGAAACGCAATGTTCAAACTGTTGCTCCATTGGCAAACCTTTATGGTGTTACATGTTTCTACCTAAACCAGCTACGTGCTGACATGGATGGATATAATCGTCCTATGACGCCAGGTGGTCACGCAGTAAAGCACGCTATGTCCGTACGCATTTACCTACGTCCTGGTAGTGATAAGTACTTTGATAAAATCAATAGCGAAAATACTCAGGTAGGTAATCCTATCGTTATTAAAACTGTAAAGAACAGTTATGGTCCTCCTTTCCGTGAGGGTTGGACTGATTTCTACAGTCAACCATGTGTGTTTCTAGACCATCCTGGTATTGATACACGCAGAGATCTAGCACGTATGGGTATTCTCCTCGGAGTAGCACAACGTGGTGGTGCATGGTTCACATGGCGTGACATTAAAGCACAAGGCCGTGACACATTCTTTGAGCAAATCTGGAAGAGTGGCAAGGCAGAAGAGTTTGAGGCAGAGATTATCGAAGCCATCAAGAAGGGCTCAGGCATTACAGAGGTTGAAGGCGATGAGTTCTTTGGCAGACCATTAACATCAGACAGCGACGACGTAAACGACCCGGAGGTATAACATGCAAGTTGGAGATACAGTAGTACACATTACATCAGTTGGCATCATTGTAGGTGTTAGCACATCAAACAACCCTGTTGTGGAATGGGCTGAAGATACAGTGTTTGAAGAAGTTGTAGCTGAGGATTTAATCCTTGTTACAATGCCTACACCAACAGAGGAACTTGACCCTAAAAAGGAAGAGAAAAATGACTGAACATGAAGATGAATATGAGGGCGTAACTCTTTACGTAGATGCTTCTGAAGACTGGCCAAATAATTTAGCTGGTGTTATGATTCACGAACAAAGAGTGTATGTAGAAAATGGTAAAGTCAAGATCATCGGTGATCCTATTTGGAAGTTCGGTGAAGAAGATGACAGCGATTAAGCATTTTTGCCATGTATGCAACGTTAAATTTCAACGTGCTATAGATTTTATTTTACATAAACACGAGGAAATTAAACCTATTGTAGAAAAATTTGTAGGAGAAGAAAAGAATGACCGAATGTAAACATTGTGGTATGCCAATTGTAAAATATAGTTCCGATGCTACTGATTGGGATAGGTTGGGTGATGATGACCAATGGGTTCACACAAGCCCTCATGGACCTCACAAAGCTGAACCAGATTGGAAAACTAAATCATGAATTCATGGGTTATGATAATTGATACTCTTATTATGACAATTGGAATGGTTGTGATCGCGAGCATTAAAAGATGACTGAATATATTCCCAAAAAAGCAAAATGCAAAAATTGTTTTCGTAAAAATGGAGAGAACAGAGAAATTTTGCAGGGCGCCAATGGTGAATGGGTTCACCAGTTTCTAGACTATACCGTAAAGTGCCACCCATTCCAACAATGGGTAGCTGAACCAATGGAAGAATAATAATATGGCTGAACATAAAATTAAAGATGACGGTAAACCTGATGGATATAAAGCAACTTCTTTAACTCCATTCCAACAGATCCTTAAAGAAATACAAGCTATGCATGATAAAAAGCAAGCTGACTATGGTAAAAAAGGAGACCCATTTGCTAATGTGAGAGCAAGCGAAGAGTGGGGTATCCCAGGCTGGATAGGTTGCATGACTAGAGGAACGGACAAAATTAAGCGTCTTCAAGCTGCAGCACGTGGACAAAATCTTGTTAATGAAAGCATCGAAGATTCATTGCTTGATCTAGCAACTTACACAATCATTGCACTATGTTTATTTAGGGAAGAAAATGGGATACAATAAGTGCCCTGAATGCAATGAGAACCTTTTGTTAATTACAGAAGGAAATAATGCTTATTGGATTCATGACGATCCAGATTTAGCTAATAATCCAGAATGTTTTCTAAGAAATGTGGCAGAATGAATGAAGAACAATTGCAGTTATTTAATCCAACTGAATTTCTTGCTATGGATGGCATGTGGAGTATAGAGTTAGATATTGATGACAATGAATTAAGCTATATAGATCAAGCTGCTGCGACTGAAGGAATCACTCGCAATGAATTTATCAATAACGCAGTAAAAAAATACGCAGGCAATTTGACATGTCCTACCTGTAAGAAGTATCGTATTTCAGGGGACACATGTTCCCACTGTGGAGAGTTAGATCAATAGTGTTTTGTGGCGATTGCAGGAAACCTGTCCATCTTGGCAAAGTATGGTGGGTGCATGATGAAACAAACGATATTCGATGTAACCCTTCTGTAAACAATGATAACATTGAACCAATAGTAAGTGAGAAATAATGCAAACGTTTTTACCATACCCAGATTACGCAGCAAGTGCCAAAGTTTTAGATAGACAAAGACTTGGCAAACAACGCGTAGAAAATCTACAAATCATCAAAGCGTTGCTTGATCCAACATACGGATGGCAAAATCATCCAGCAGTAAAAATGTGGCGTGGTCACATTATTTCTTTGTTGGATTACCAAGCTGCTATCTGTAGTGAATGGGTAGGACGTGGGTACAAAGATACGTGTCTTGATAAATCATTTGCTTTGTTAAATGAATACGGCGGTGAGCTACGTATAATTCCACCTTATTGGATGGGTAATATGGAAATTCATACTAGTCATCAGAGCAATCTTATGCGTAAATTTCCAGAACACTATGGTCAATATTTTGATGTTCCCAATGATCTTGAATATGTATGGCCAACAGCAGCATGAACGAAGAAATTTATTTTAACATCCCTATATCAGAAGATCTTCTAGAATTTCACAGAGATATCACGTTTGGTGAAAAAACTGTTACTCAAGAACAGTTTGCAAAAGCAAAACAATTCCATGCCGAGGAGCTTTTGCTTAAAAAGATATTTAACAAGGTGGCTAAGCAGGTAGAGCCCGGTGATCATTGTCTTGAAATTTTATGGGATACCATTGAAGAATACATTGAAAAGAATGAACGTTTTATGAGACAATGGTAGTATGGGTAAATTCCAACAGAAGTTTAGTCAACGACAGGAAAAAGAACTTGAGGCTGAATGGCCTCTTGCTCATCGTACGGTAGGTTCTGGCAACAAGTGGGAGAAGGGTGACCTCTCAACAGAAGAACAATACAATATATCATTTCTTGTAGAAGCTAAAGCTACTCAAGCGGCATCGTATAGTATTACCAAAAAAGTATGGGATACGATCAAAGAACATGCTCAGAATCGCAGTTGGTTGACTAGACCCATCTTGGCTATAAGATTGTATGGTCCTACCATGGAAAAAACCAACTGGGGTGGAGAAAGAGAAAATACCCCTGATACCCTTCCAGTAGAATTAGATTTGATATGTATGGACAAGAATGATTTTCTTGAGCTATACTATGATTACCTACGTCTGAAGGAAAAGGAATAATGTGGTCATGGATACTGGCAGTTGTCGGAGGCTTTGGTGTCTTTACTATAGGTAGTAAGAATATCTATGGATGGATTATTTTATTTTTGAATGAATGTCTTTGGGTAGCTTATGCTTTAAATACACATCAATATGGTTTTATATTTGCTTCTGCTTTATACATGGGTGCATACATTAGGAACTATTTAAATTGGAAGAAAGACAAAGAATGAGTTTCCTAGAACGTACACTAGCTGCGTATCAGAATGATGAACCTATAACAAAATACATTGAAGAAGCATTGATGAAGGGCAATATTTTCCCTGAAGAATATCCGGTCAAAGTTTTCAACAAAGAGCGTGTATTTGACAATATGTATCACCCATCCAGCGATGTATCAGCTGGAGAATTACAATTATACTATAAATTTCATCCAGAGGAGAGATTACTATTACAAGAAGAAAGAATAAGCCCAACCTTGGCGATGACGTTTCAAGTTGGTTCGGTTTTCCATTCGGTGGTGCAGAACTTACTAATCCACTTGGGGTTCACTACCATCGACAAGGTCGAAGTGAAATTCAAAAACGAAGAACGCATGATAGCTGGAGCCGTCGACGTATTGGAACTGACTACCCCGGATGGCGAGAAGTTTTTAGTCGATATAAAAAGCACTAACCAACTACCTAAAGAAGCTAGTTACCAGTATGCCATGCAACTTAGAACGTATCAGGATAACTGTCCTGATGCTCCTGATCGTATGGCACTTCTATTTATACAAAAGTCTTACCCGCATAAGATAAAGACGATTGAAGTAAAGAAGGATCAAGATGAGCTCGATAAACTATACGGCAAGTGGTCAAAGGTTAGAGTGGCCATCGGTAAGTCCAATCCGTCTGAGCTCGAACCCTGCTGTACTGGCACTACAGATGAGACTTACCTTGGATGCCCTGCAAGAAAAATCTGCCACCTTTGGAATAAATGATGAATAAATTTGATTGGAAAAAACCAACCACACTAATGCTTGGCAGGTATCAGCCTTGGCACGAAGGTCATAGAGCATTATATGAAGAAGCACTTAAACGTAATGAACAAGTTCTTATTGGTATTAGAGATACACAAGGAACATCAGAAAAAGACCCATTAACTTTTGAAGAAGTCAAAAACTACATAGTTGCTGACATCGGAGAGCGTGACGATACTTTGATTATGTTGTTACCTAACATTACACACATTGTTTATGGTCGTGATGTCGGTTATCAGATTGAAAAAGTTGAGTTAGGAGCAGAAATTGAATCCATTTCTGCTACTCAAAAAAGAAAAGAAATGGGATTGTGACTTCACCACAGAAAGCTAAAGGTTCTCAATGGGAAAGAGATGTAGCCAAGTATTTTAATGAGCGCGGTTTTCCAGAAGTAGAACGTCGCTATGGTGCTGGTGCTACACTTGACAAAGGTGACATCAATGGTGTTAAAGATACTGTTGTAGAGGCTAAGAACTGGGCTAAGATTGTGCTCGCCACTATCATGGACGAAACTTTAGTAGAACAAAAAAATGCCAAGAAACGTTTTGGTATTGCTGTCATCAAGCGTCGTAATAAAAATGTTAAAGATGCTTACGTTATGATGACACTTGAAAATTGGATTGATCTTTATTCATTTTACGTTAATAAAAAACCTGAATAGACTTGTAAATAAGTAAAATACCTGTGTATAATATCATTTAACCAGATCGGATGGAAAATGAGTTTAAACAAGGGTATTAAACGTGGCCTTGAAGGTCTTACAGAGCCTGAGCTCGGGATCAGCCACGATGATAAATTCGGTGAACTTCATGAGTTTGCTGTACGTGCCTTTACTTGGAAAACCAAGCCAGAAGATCTTGAAATGCTTGAAACTATTGAGCGTGTGGTTGATGATTTTATGAGGGATTATATTGATCCTGCTGAGGTAATCATAGCACGTTTCAATACTGATAAAAGTTTGAACGCAGATGAAGCAGATAGGCTGTTCCTCAACCTTCAGAGTGCTATTACAGCGATTGAAGAAGAGGTTACCAGACGGTATCTGAAAGCACAATACTCTTACTACATGTTAGATGATAAGTATTGGAACGCATGGCGTAAGCCAACTGGTGGTACTCAGAAGGATCTGGAAGCAGTTGCTAAGCTAGAAACTCGTGAAGACAGACAGTTTTATTTTGTCCAATACGCAGCTTGGAGAATGATTAACGATAAGGTGCAAAGTCTCAAGGCTACGCAACGTTACATTCAACAACAAATATATCGAAGAAGTTAATATGACCGAACCATCCCCGAAACGGAAGAGTCGTAAACAAGAAGTTATACCTGGCAAGATTACTTGGCAGATACTAGAACGACTCTTAAACAATTATTGGGAATGGTATGAAATTTATTTAACCACTGGTAATTCTGACTTAAAACTAAACAACGGTGTCACTGTAAACATCTATGACATATTGAAAGGAATAGATCGTTTGCCTCCACGTCAGAAGCAAGCGGTTGTACTATCATGCCTAGAAAATCGAAAAGAAGTAGAAGTAGCAAAGATAATGGGCTTCACGAAATGGAGCAGCCAAGTGGGGATGTACAAGAGGAAAGCTCTGAAAACTCTGTGCGAAACCGTGTGGAAAGCGGAGAACGATTAAACCCTCAATCAGTTTTTAATGAACTGGAAGAGAAGTACCAGGACAAGCTACCAAAAAACTGGAGTGAACTTAACTATAGCCAAAAGTTGGAATGGTTCGCTCACCGTATGTTGCTTGATGAGCGTGAATCTATTCGTCAAGAGTATGGCAACGATGTTGCTCGTGAAGGTGGCTTTCTCAGCGACTACCAGTTAGAACGACGTAGACGTAGAGAAGTACATTCTAAGCTAGATAGCTGGGATGATGTACCACCACGACAGGGTGTTTTCAGTAGAACTTATGTCGATAAAAACAATCTATTAACACCAGGCAACCCAGAGGAAAACAATGGACCGAAGAACACGTGAATACAATGAGTTGGTGAAAATGACACCAACCACTCAAGAATTGTTGAGTGAAGAAATTGATGGTGAAATCTACCTTTACAAGTCATCACCAAACTGTAAGATTTGTACAACCAGTGATGATCTAAAGAATATAATTGATTCGTTGCTGTTGTTCCCTAAAACTTATAAAGAAGTTCTTAAGGCTATCGAACCTATTCAAGACAAGCTAGGTATAGAAGGCAGCGAACGTATTAACTACGAAAACATTCGCAACCACCAAAAGCGACACTTGCCATTTGAAAAACTCATGGTTCGTGAAATTGTAGAAAAACGTGCTGCTGAAAAGAATCGCAGCATTCTTGATGCTGGTGAACGTTTGCTTACTGCTGAAGCTTTTTATGAGGTTATTGTAGCAAAAGGGTTTGAAGGCATTGCCCAGGGGTATGACAAGCCTACGCTTACTCAGACTATGTACGCCATGGACATGCTTACCAAGCTTGAAAAAGAAGGTAGAGATGACTACCGCCCAGAAGAATTGGTTAACCAGTTGGATATGATCCTTACGGCTATCCGTGAAGTTCTGCCTGCTGACATGAAGGAAGCCTTGTTCAACAAGATTGAGGAACTTCAACTGGGCACTGCTCCCAAGAAAAAGGCTAGGCGTTTGCCTGAAGCAGAGATTATAGACGCTGATTATGTCGATGAAGACCTCGAGGAAGACCAATAAAACCCTGTAGTTTTATGTAAAAGATGCTGTAAAACGCTTGAGTTATTGTAAACATAGGGGTATATATGGCTAAATGGTTTAGAAGAGAGTACAAAACTACTGCTCGTCGTCCCATTAAAATAGAAAATTTCCCTGCAGAAATTTATTGGATTGCTGACCCTGGTCACCCTGATCCACGAATGAGAGAAGCAGCTGGTGCTGTTGACGTATCACCTGGTGACATTGAACGTATACGTGGTGGAAGAGACCGTTCCGGTGCTATGAGTGGTGCTGGTATCCCTTCCAGTGAAATGGACTACCACAAGACCCCTAGACAATTTCTTACTAGGAATGCCAGATTATTTTGGGCTGGTTTAGGTAACAAAGCAGGCGGTAGCAAAACTATACCACACTGTTTTAGATGCGATCAGCCTATTGCAGTTTCACAAGCTGAACTAGTACAGAATGAATCTTCACCTACTGGATGGGACTATCAACACAAGTCATTTGCATATGGTGGTTGTAATGAAACACAAAGTAGAACTGAATTTGGTCCAAAGGGTCGAGGACGCTAACCGTGTTAGAGAACGAAAACGAAATTCGTAAAATGCAAGGAGAGTATCAAGATAAATCTGATACTCTTAGCAATGGTGTCCTTCTTCTACAGAATAGTGCTAATGCTGCAAAAAATCCTAAGCAAGTTAAGGAAAGAACAGAACGTGCAAAAGATGCAGTTGATTCTAGTTTATTTGAATTGTATGATAACTTACAAAAGAATTGCGATTCTGTTGTTCGACTAGGACCTTCTGCTTTCCCTAACGTCGATGGCAATTTTGACAGTACAACTGGTCAGTTTAATATTGATAATTCACCTGCTTATTCTAGAATTTTGAATAAATACTTTCCATCACTTTACACACTAGCAAAAGAATCTGGTGAGCGCTACCTTCCTGGTGATAGAAAAACAACACCTTGTTTTAATACAATGTTAGATAGTCCAATGCTTTCAAAGATATTGCCTGGTCGTAGAAAGAATGCAGATTTTAGAGATGTTGAAGTACCAGATTTAACTCAAAAACGTGCACTTCAACTATGTTCTGGACCAAAATGTATGGATTGCATTGACTGTGGTGTACATCAAGATGAACTACACAAGGCTCTTACTGGCATAGCACGTGGTCCAAAAGATATGCGTAGTTTACACATGAAGAATCTTATAACTGTACTTAATAGCTGGTCTGTTCATCAAAATAGCAGAGGTGGTAACCGCAACACTCAAGATGATCCAAGATTTCAAGAATGCAGCGGCGCCCATCAAAAATTGGGTACAGCTTTGAGAATGATAGGACATAGACTACACTTAGCTTATAGTGATGATTACAAAACAACCGGTGGTCTTGGTGGTGGTAGACACAGAGATAGATTTTCTGGTTACGGTGATGATATGAGTGCATACTAATGAAACTTCTTGAATTATTTAGACCAAGACAAGCTGCATTTGCAGCTGAACCTCTTGATCCAACAATGATACCTAATCACAGTGCTTGCAACTGTGCAGATATATTGTTGGGAGACCATGCTGCGGAAGTTAAAGCAGGATTGGATAGTGGTGGAAATCGTAGACAATTTCATCAAAACATTGCTGGTAAAATTTTAGATATCATGTTTAACAGCCCCGATAGATCAGAGGCTAAAAGTATTCTAGGTAAAATTAAGAGAACACAACCATCACCAAATCCTGCAGAGGAATGGGAACGTCACCTTCTCATGCATCTTGATGGTGCTGGCATTACTCACAGAGACCTTGGGTTTAATGACAATGAACTAAGCTCAGAATACATTGAAGGTCGTGAACTTGCTGGACAAGCAGCTAGAGCCGCTGAACCAACAGACTATGATACTACACATTGTGGTACATGTGCATCGTATCTCACTCACCTACAAGATCAAGCTCGTAAATTCCATTCAGCAATCAATAAAGGTGCTAAGAATTTACCTGAATCTCAAAAGCCATACGCTGAAATGAGCACCAAAGGTTTGTTCAATAGACTATGGCATTCTTGGACTAACAAAGAACCTATCAAAGATGATGATCACCCAATTGTTGCACAAGGCAACGATATTCTTCGTGCTTGGAATGCTCACAGTGAACAACAACACGGCTCATCTCTTGATCCTTACGCACACTTAAGAAACACACCGGTAGTTGATGACTCCACTGGCAACAGATTTGATAATTTATATCGTAAGTTTGAAGGTATGTCACCTGGATGGTCACTAACACGTCGACCAGATGCACCAGAAATGAGTGAAACAACTAGACAAGATCTAGAAAGTTTATTCCCATATCAAGATGTATACCAAGAAGGTTACTCTAAAGATATTACACCAGAAGAAAGAACAGAAGCTCGTGGACTTGCTGATGTTATGAAGCAAGAGGGTGAGATGCAAGAATATACCCTCCATGGTATTGGCAACGCACCTAAAGCTATTTTTCCTGAAGGTAGCATGGATCCTAAAGCAATGGAAATAGCTATTGTTAAAGATAAACCAACTGGTAAAGAACAAGAAATGCTTGTAGAGCCTAGACCAATAGGTTATGAAGAAGGCAATGTAAATGCACCGCAAAGATACATTGAAACAGAAAATATAACTGGTATCCAACGAGGCAAGAATTACCAAACGCAACGTAAATCTCTTGATACTGAAACAACTTATGATCCAGAACACTTAACTATAGATGATAGAAGTGGACAATCTTATGGTGTTAAGCACAACTGGTTGCTCAAGCCAGTGGAATATTCTACTGAACTAGAAGGCCGTCCAGAAATTAAACAAACGTGGACTAACCATGCTACTGAGGGAACTTGTGATCACTGCGGTAAAGCTTCATGTGATGGATGGCATGCAGATGATATGACAGCCATTGCTTCTATCCCACGTGAGGATGCATTCTTGTTCCAAAAAGCTGGCATCCAACCAGATCTTGTTGCTCACAAGAAATATCAAAAAGATGTACGAGCATACAAATCACAGCCCACACACTACGATACTGGCAAAGTAGAAACAGTTACCCGTCCTGTTACAACTATACACCCTGTCAAGGGTATTCAACCTGTTCTAGATGAAAAAGGAAATCCAATGCATGAAACATTCCAAGTGAATGTAATGCAAGAAATTCCAGCAGAACAAAGATTATCTGAACCATCTGCTGAAGAAGCTGTAGGAAATTACGCTAAATCATACAAACAAGCTCTAGAAACAGCATACCCAGGCATGTCTGAAGAAGCTGCCCGCACTGCTTTAGCCAACGAACACCAAACAGAAACAAATAGATTAGAATCTCGCAGAGAGAGATACCGTACAAGCTCTAAGAAAGAGGACACTATGTCAAAATTTAATTCAAGCAACAATAAGGAAGCGCACTGGAGTCTCCCTTTAATTGAGCCAGCAATTCATGCTATTCAGCACGGTTTACACACTGTTGGTGACTGGGCAGGTAGAGCATTACATGATATGGCTCACCCAATCACTCACCCATTCACTGGTGACGCACACCACCTTAAAGATCTTCAAACAACGGCTGATCAATTGAAAACAATCGAACCAGATGGTGGAATGGGAAGAACTATCGCAGAACAAAATCTCCATCAATACATTGATAAGAACACTGGTAATAGCATAGATGTTCCAGGTGCTCTTACTGATGCTGCTTTAATTGCTGCTCCGTTTGCTATTAAAAAGCGTTTAAGTTCATTTACAGATCGTTATGAATCTGATAGAGTAGATCAATAATAATAGGCAATAGAAAGAAGACCATGGCCATTACAGACCCTAATCAAATTGGTGGTATCCGTCCGGAAGACGTTAAGGTAACCCCAGAACAACAAGCACAGATCAATGCGTATCTTGCTGAACAAAAGCGTGAGGAAGAAGAACTCGGTAAGGAACAAACCGTCGAATTGATGGAGAGTGAACTTATGGGTGTTTGGAAACTTCTCCAAGAACTACAATACAAATACGGTAACCGTAAGGGTAGTTTCGAGAACTTAACTAGTCTACGTGGAGAAGCTGAAGAAAAGTTTGCTGCGCTAGGCTTTCTTGTTGTAGTCGACTGGGTTATGCCTGGTCTTATGCAAAAAAACGGTAGAAATGCACCAGAACCACCAACAATTACTATTGTAGGTCGTGTTAACAGCGAATTCAACAACGAACAAAATCGTTTTGAAACAGGTGCTGGTGTTGCTGATGATTACTACGATGCAAAGCGTAAAGCTTTGGGTATGAGCAGTAAAAAGCTCATCCTTCCAGGTCAATAAACTATGCAATGGCGTCCACGTTTCGGTAATCTTATAAGAAAAACGAGACCTGTTACGCCTAACGTCATTACCGCTGCTCCAGATGATATGCCCAACCTACAGAGGGCTACTGAAGCGTTGATGAATTATGAAAGAAAGAAACCTGTTGTTGAGCAAACAGCACCAGAGTCAACAACACCAACGTTTAAATCTGTTCCACAATCTACATTTGTTGCACCAACAGAGGGTCCTGGATCGAATTGGCATCCAGTTATTCAAAACGCTATTGATAAGCAACATGAAATAGAATTAGTTTATCGAGGTGCTAGTGATACACAAGGTGTACAACGCGTAATTATTCCTACAGAAATGGGCCCAGGAAGACAGCCTAATGTTACAGCGTTGAGAGCATTTGATCCTAATGCTGGTATTCACAAAGAATTTCGCACAGATCGTATTGTTAAAATGCTTGAATCACGCCCTCGATCAGTAGAACCACCAGAAGATCCAACACCATTGACAGTAGCGCCAGTGCAACGTCAAACACCACAAAGTATAGCAGACAATATTTTACCAAATCCTTTAAGTCTATATTTATATGAAGACAAGGCTGGTGACATTGAACCTACACCAGAAGAATATGAAGAATTGCGTACGCTAGATATAGATCCTGATACACATGATAAGGCTACAATCAGAAGGCTGCGCAATAAAGGTGCATCACATATTCAATTGAAAGAAGTTGCACAGCAACAAGAAGGTCCAATACCATACGAAGATTACGAACGAGCACTTGAAACTACTGGTAATCACACGTCAGCAATACAAGAAGCATTAAAAATGCGTGCCCGCGATAAAGAACAAATTGCAACCAATCAACAGAGAGTCAATGCTTTTCCAAATTATAATGAAAAACGTTCATTGTCACCAAAAAATCATTCTGAACTGGCACAATCTTTGTTTGTTCATCATCTTCAATTAAGAAATGCTCCAGAATTTTCTCCAGATGCTCGTGGTCCATACCTTCCCATACAAGATAGACGTAGAGCCAATGAATGGGTTTTAAGCGAGTTATCTAAAATTTATCCATCGTTTAAAGATAAAATTCAAAGTGATTATTTTAATAACTTAGAAACATTGCAAGGCGACAACATTAAACGTATGGACGGTGTTCAAAATCATAATTACTATGATGTAGTCAATGATCTAGCTAAACACCACGGTGGATTGCTTGCTACTGCCACTGATCATGCATCTCTTGTAAAACAACGTAGGATCATGAAAGTATTATCTCACGTAGGCAATGCTAGATTCTATCCACATGATTACAACGCTGACATGTACGAGGAAGCATAATGTTTAACAGTAAGCTTTCAAACGTTCGTGATGACGGTAAATTTTATGAAATGCCAACAGGTAAACTGATTGGATTTGATACAGAAACTACTGGTATATGGAGACCACCGTTAACTTGTGCATGTTCTGATCATCAAACTGAACGAGGTGGTTTACCTGTTCGTGATTGTCCAAGAATAGCACCTACAATTAGAGCAAGAGACAAAGAATTTGGCGAAGGTAAAGAATCTGGTAAAGACATGAGCTTGCACGAGCCAATAAGTTATGGGTTTACAACTTATAAAGATGGTCAACAAGTTCAAAATGAATCAGAAACATATCTTGTTAAGCCAGATATACATGCACTAGACACAATGATGGCAGACCCTGAAAAATTTGCATACAGAACGCACGATTTTTCTCCAAAAGATCTTGAAAATTCTTACAGTGGATTGCACATAACAAACAATGGCATTGTATACCCTCCAGCAATAGATAGAGTTACTGGTATGAGGCGTGCTGTTGATAGGCTTGCAGATGCTTATCGCAATGGAGATACACTTGTTGGTGCAAATTTATTAGACTTTGATATTCCTATGCTAGCACACCACTTTGCAAAAGCAACTGGTTCCACCATTCAATCTGCTGGTTTTGATCCTCAAAAAATGTACGACGAAGGTAGAATTATTGACGTTATGAAACATCAATGGGCAATGGAAGGTAGACCTTTTAACACTAAGAATCAACCATTTCGTAGGTCACTATCAGATTCAAAAATTAACAAGATAAAACAAAAAGATACGTTATCCGATATCTATGGAATTGAGCAAGGTAATCACACCGCTGCGGAAGATGCTAGAGCCTCCATTGACGTTGCTATAAGACAAATTCTAACAAATAACGGGCAATTTCGCCCCAATCCAATAAGGTTAAAGTAATATGAGCTGGGATTTAAACTATATTATAGATAGAACAATAAGCAAAACAGCATCAATCGGGGCTAGCGGCCTCGATTATAGTCAATTCTCTCCGTGTACAGGCACCAAGGACTGTGGAACGTGCAAACACATCAATGCAACCATGAAAGAGAACAAAGACGAAGAGACTGGTGAAATTATTGATAAGGATAATGATGCTATCCATCAACAAGCACTTGACTTTCATAAAACACACATACCCGCAGCAGCAGAACAACAAGGAGAACAACAATGAGAAAAGTATCTAGAGCTGAAGAACAATTTACTAGCTTAAACTTTCGTACAGCTGGTGATAGATGTTCTACCCCCAATTGCTATAAAAAACCAGAAGATGGTGCTAGCCATTGTAAAGATTGCGCAGACAAAGTCGCCAATCAAACCAGTCGCGAGGATAAGTAATGAATTTTAATGAACGTTATGCTAAAGAAAAACCATGGGATGAAAAAGATCCAGATGGTGGCAAGCATCACAAACTAACCCCAGAACAAAAGGCTAAAGCCAAAGCTCGTGCAAAAGCGCATGATCGTCCATATCCTAATTGGGTGGACAATGCTTGGGCTTCTAAACAATAAGGATAATCATGTCATTTAATGAAAGATATGCTAAAGAAGAAAAAAGCGAAAAAGGTTTTAAGCCACCATCAGGTGTGCAATCAGCTGCTAAGCATGCTCTAGAACTAATTGAAGCTGGAAAAGCTGGAGATGGTTTTACTAGCGTAGGTCGTGGACGTGCGCATCAACTCGCTGCAGGTGAAACTCTTAGTCTAAGCACTGTGAAGCGTATGCACTCTTATTTCTCACGTCACCGTGTAGATAAGAAGGGTAAAGATTGGGACAACAACAGCCCAGGTAAGGTAGCATGGCTAGCTTGGGGTGGGGATGCTGGAGCATCATGGGCCGCTGGCATCGTGAAGAAGCATGGCGGTGGTGAAAAAGAAGCAAGCGTAGAATTCAATGAAAGATATGCTAGCGAAAAGACTGCAAACCAGTACATCAAGAAGCAGGGAGATCAATGGGTCATCCTACAAAAAGGTACAGGTAAGGTACTCAGTCGCCATGCCTCAGAAGAAAAAGCAAAAGAATCTTTCGCTGCTATGATGGCTAACAAACATGGTAACGTAAATTATGATGACAGCGACTGGCGCAACGATTACTTTAATTTAGATTCAGATTGGTAATACATGCCTAAGATTACTAAAAACAGTAATCAAAATATCTTAAAGGGTCAAAACGATTTCTTTGAGATTGCTAAGAACAGTTTACGGGGAGTGAAAGAGATCCCCGATATTGTCACGTTCGCTGAACATGCAAGCTTTCTCAATGGTAGTAAGCTATTCCCACGTCAGAAAACTCTTCTTCGATTGATGATGTTAGAAACAGAGAACATGACAGAGTATGACTACGCTGTTGTTGAAGAATGGACTAAGGGACTTGATCTTAACGGCGATCGTATTGGTGTAAGCCCAGACATTATGGAACGAATAGTTTATCTTAAAGCTAACGGGTATAAACACTTTCGTGAAATTGTAAACATCACAGGCCGTCGTGGTGGTAAAGGCCACATCGGTGGTATCTTGGGTGCATACAAAAACTGGCAACTACTTATGCTAGATGACCCACAATATCACTACAACATCGATAAGTCTAAAGATCTTTATTTATTCTGCGTTGCTACAAATATTGAACAGGCAAAGAAATATCAGTTCGCTGACCTTGCTAACACTATTCTAAATGGTCCATGTTTTCAACCATATATTGCTGACGCTAAAGAACACTTTCTTGCGCTGCGTACTCCTGCTGACGTGAGAAGAATCGCTGCGTTTGAAGCTAGAGATCTAATGCCATCTAGACTAATTGCATCTGTGCGTAACATGGCTGTGACAAGTAACTCTAAAGCATCTCGTGGTGCTGCGGCCTTTGCTGTTATGTTTGATGAGTTCGCACACATGCTAGCTGGTACTGGTGGTGCACGAACATCTGAAGAAGTATATAATGCTATCACTCCTGCTCTTGACCAAATGGGTAAGGACGGTTTAATCTATGTCCCTACGTCTCCATTCACAAAGATTGGTAAAGCATATAACCTATACGAATCTGCTATGGAAAAAGATGAGAATGGTAATCCATCGTATCCTAATATGATGATGGCACAGCTTCCATCGTGGGGACCTTACGAAGATTGGGATGACCCAGTCGTTACGCAAGGGTATACATTCCGAAACTCTCCTCAGAAGTATGACGAACAAATGGTATCGCTTGAAAAGCGTGAACCTGATGTCTTTAGAGTAGAACGTTTGAGTCAGTGGGCTGAAGTTACTAACGCCTATCTTAATCCTAAGATGGTAGAACGTATGTTTGAACCATACGTAGATGCCGAAGGCGAGCTTGTAGAGCTGGAAGAACAAGAAGAAGGCCGTTTTAGCGTAATCTATCATGGTCACTGCGACCCTTCAAAGAGCAACAACAACACCGCTGCGATGATTGGTCACGTTGAGAAAATACCAGACCAGGAAGATGGCGAAGAATGGTATCACGTTGTCATAGACTGGATGAAAGTATGGGATCCAGAAAATTACCCAGACAACCAAATTGACTACGAAGAAATTGAAGAAGATCTTGTAGATATACTATGTAAGTTTAAGACTACTAAAGTATTCTCGTTTGACCAGTACGGTGCATTCGTCACCCTACCTAGACTAAAAAAACGTCTACTACAAGTTAGACCACCACACAAGGTAAAGATCCGTGAAGATAAGTTTACCAAAGAAAGCAACATGCGCCGAGCTGAAAGATTTAAGTCAGCTATTGGTATGAACTGGGTTCACTCGTATCGTGATATCTTTGGCCCTAATGGATCTAGTTTATTAGAACAAGAACTTAAGTTCCTTCAAGAGACTAACGGTAAAGTAGACAAGCAAAAGTTTGGACCTATTCGTACGTCTGACCTTTCAGACTGCCTCATGGTTATTGTTGACCAGCTGTTAGAAGATAATTTTATTAAGTTAGAGATGCGTGACCGTCTAGGGAACGCTAACCTTAATGTAGGCGGGCAAGGTGGATACCACACTAATAGTCTCCCTGAAGGTGGAATATCTGCAAGAGATAAGCTAAAAAGATTTGGTGCGCAGCGATCTATGACAGACTACGGTGGTATGACAAGGCGTGGACGTTAGTCTAATACAGCATGCACCGTAATGCACCAGTATTGATCGCCAGTAAGTGATTCCCACATAGCCAAGGTTTCATGTTTCTTCCAATCACTGTTAGGAACTGCCTCCATTGCCCCTTTAAGTGACCTGTAGAGCCCTGAAATCTCTACGCTGTTATAACCTGTGTCATACATCAATGCGTAGGCTAAATTAATCATTTAACGCTTCCTTGAATAATTCTTCTATTGCCCAATCCATACGTTCCTCTGGTGTCATACCACCCCACCAGCCTTCGTCTTGGTTGCGTACTGCTTCATACCTACATGTTAGCATGACTGGACAATCTTTGCATATCTTTTCTAGATAATACCTCTTGCTTTCAGTCAACGTAAGTGCAGGATATATAAACTGGTTTGTATCACTACCTTGGCAATTGCCATCGTAGATCCAATCATGCCCTTTATTATTGGGTAGATTAGATGCCAGTTCTTTGACTTTCCATACTAATTTCCTACTTCGCATATACTTATCCTATTCTATTTTATTTTTGTTGAGATCCGCGGCAGCGGCAGATTCTTTACCAGCTTTATAGCCTGATATAGAAGTAATCTTACGCTTAGATCCTGTGTTTCTAACTAGTTGTTGCCAATAATCTTCAATAACATGTTGCTTATCTCGTAACACAAGAGCTAGCGATGTTCCGTTACTGTCTACTTCTTTGATGGTATCTTTCTTAGCTTGCTTAATACGCTCGCCAATATTGATAGCATAACCGCCGAAGAACCCTCTGACCCATTCTTTAGTACGGATCTTCTCAGTTGAAGATTTCTTTAACTCTTTTAGCTTAACTGTCATTTCACTGATCATGTGCATAGATAATACATCATATAATGCAACACAGAGTTCAATGTCACTAGCGTAGCCATAAATGATACAATACTCATCACCGCGCAATACCTTACAGAAGTTAGGTAAAGCGATAGAGTTAAGCAGTGTAGCTTTATCTATGGCATATGGGTCTGGCGTAGCGATATGTACCGAGGTAATATCACCATTCATACTATTCCCATGGAGCTGAGCTTCTTCAATCTGATACTTAGTTATCAGTTGTTGGGCTAGCAATTGTGCTGCTGCAATCTCACCAGGTTTGTCACTCCTGTTGGCAACATTAAGAAGTTTTTGAACTTTCTTAACAACATCAGCCAATTTGCTCATATTTTCCTTTCCTTTGGGTTAAGTGTACCACATTCCGATGGTGATTACTCACCAACCAGATCTTTCAGATATGAAAATAACCTATGGTATCTAACCATTTGTTCTTCCATAGCTGCCATACCATCCTCGTACATTTGCAATACCATTTGATATTGTTCAATGTCGGGAGTACCTCTAAGCTCATGATATAGCTTAAATCCAACTAATATCTTATCTAGTCGATATCCAAGCAATGCCATTTCGCTGACTGCATTGTTTAGCAGTTCTAGCTTAGCTTCACTATCTGTGGGCATAGTACCCCTTTCTTACTTAACTGGGTTATATGCTTTGTATTCACTACAATATGTCTCAAACTTATTCTTACGAGTCCAAGACCCACATTCACGGCATTCTCCAGATTCTAAGTCTTCAAATTCTGGATTTTGACTAATATTCCATAGGTGTGCTTCATATTCATGCTCACACCAACATAATGGATGTTCTTCCATATTCCTCCTTTCTTACTTATTTTTATCGACTTTCGCGGAGGCCCGTCGAGCCTTCGTCTTATCCCTGTTACACTGAATACAGTATTTAGCTTTAGATCTCTTTCCCCATACCCTACCATAGATAGTGTAGATATGTCCGCGGGGGCAATGGGTCTTAAAAGCAGCAGCTCTCCTACTATTCTCTTTAGGTGTAACAGCCTCTAAATGTTCAGGATTAACACATAGCTTATTCCTACACAAATGATCTATCTGCAAACCCTTAGGTATATCTTCCTTATATAGAGTATATGACGCCCTATGCGCCCTCCATAACTTACCCTCCATACGGAATACTCCGTAGCCATCAGAACTAATGGCAGCAGTCCATACCCAACATAGGTTAGATTCGACATACTTGGATTGTAAGTTATAGAGAGCGTTGCGGCGTACTTGGTTCACGATGTAACTATACTGCGGTTACATGAGTTTGTCAAGCCTTATGCTTTGGTTTGCGTAGGTTTCGCAATTGGTTGATGTACCAAGCACTGAACCCACACATGATAGCTAGACCTGCATTGACAGCATTTAAGCTAGCAATAGCTAGGACAGCATCGGCTACGCACATTAGTACGTTTGCTACGATTAATGTTTTCATTGTTTTATTCCTTTTTTAATTGGTTAATTTATATTTTACTAATGGCTGGTGAAAGTAATCATCAAGACCTTCCTGCATGCCACATGGTGAGCAAATCTCTGTCCTGTTGTCTAGCCTAGATAGGGCTGGAAAGCCCGTCCAAGTTTCTTCACAACGAGGACATGTAAATGTTTTACTCATTCTCCTCCTCTCTTATCTTTGCTACTATGCGTAGTGCTTCCGAAAATCCCTGAGCAAATCCATTTTCGTAATCTTCTTGCTTAGCCATTGCTAAGTTAATGTGATGACGAGTTTCATTGCTCAGTTGATAGAAAGCTTTGTCTAGTTTTTTACCCATGATTATTCCTTTGCTGTAACTAAACTATTAAGATAAACAAACACTTCAAATGGTACTGGTTCTAATTTCCAATCCCATACTACATCATCTTCATTGTAGTTAGACCAATCTACTTTATCGTAGTTGATTTCTTTAATACCAGCAGTTTTGTTGACGTGATCTATTGTTACAATACGCCATACATCACCATGCTGGTGGAAACCAATACCATACCCAGTATCTGATAGAACAGAATCCTTAATCATTTCTGAGAAGATGATACGATTGAGATACTCACTGTCATCCCAACGTCCTTTGCCACGATGCAAAGCATCAGCAACATCTGTTGGTAAACCTGAAGCACCCCAGTGTGTGTAGTAATACAGTGTTGGATCTCCCTCACTGATAATCTCTACATGTCCACGGTCACCCATGTTATTCTCCTTACTTGTTTTATGTATTCCCTACTTGGGAGCGTCCCAAGGTGGAGTCGAACCACCATACTTCACCACCGACTGGCTGGGACTGATGCATTACCCAAATGCAACCTTGTTAGATGTTACCACCATGAATCGTAGTATACATCTAGACCTAGTTTAACAGCTTGACGAGCTGCTTCAATAACTTTTAAATCGTATTCTTTATAGTGTTCGCTAGCATCATCACCAAAGAAGAATCCTTTGGTTGCTGGTAGCTCACCTAACTTAATAGCCATCTCTAGTTGATCTAAATCACCTATGTTAAGTCTGACGCATTGCTGATTAAAGATGCGATCCTTAGTTGTATGAATAGCTTTAGAAGTAAACTGTTCTTGTTTAATCTTCTTAAGCATTTCAGAATCAGAATCTAATGCTTGCTGCATCATCTCAGGTGTCATCTCATTGCCATCAGCTTCACGCGCCATAACTTCAATACCATCATGGTATTCACCATGACCTACATAACCTTGAGCATCTGCCTTAGTATTGAATAGTTTTTCCATCCAACCTTGAAGATAGGGATGCTTACGCCAACTACCAAACTGACGATACTGAGCATCAGGATCGTATCCGAAGTCGTGGTTATCGGGATGGCTTGTTACTGCAAATAGCATCTGGTCTAAACCCATGTGCTTACTCCTTATTGTTTTTGGTTATACTACATTCCCTACTTGGGAGCGCCCTAAGCTAGAATTGAACTAGCTTACTTCATCACCAGACTAGGGCTGCTTTATTATTTTCCTAGTATAATTTCATCCATTATTTGATTGGTAAGTGCATCAACAAATACTTTAGCTAAGGCAATTATTTCTTTACCCTTTTCCTCAGTCATGCCAATAGTATTACCATCATCATCAACACCACCAGTAATAACGATGTTTCCCATAATTGTATCAGTTGGACCGTACTCTTTCATCCAGAGTGCAGTACCAAGCAGATTTATTTTAGGATCCTCAACTAACTTACCATCATCATCAATCCAGATGTCTATACCTAAACTAGGTAAAGCAATACAATCAAATGTACCACCACCTATGCTTTCTTTGATGAAATCATATGAGTTTATTTGATCACATGGAATAACATCAATATCAACATCGGTGCCAGCTTTGATAAAATATGTTTTCATTATATATTCCTTACTTATTTTAGTTTGAATGGGCAGTTTAATCACATACCCAGGTGATACTACGATACTACTTAGGCCATTCCATCTTCATGAGACGACCACCCACCAGCATGTACTCTGATGGGTAAGGCTGACCTTCTTGCCATGTGCTAGGGTCAAAGGCAACCTCAACTACTGCTTGTACATCTGCTACAGCTTTGGTCATGCTAAAAGTCTCAGTAAGATCTTTAGTCATGTCTAACCATTGTTGCATAGCATCTGGTGCAGCTTCTAGTCTACGCTCTATTTCAGCTTCAACTTCCTCCTGCATTGTGCTTTCAACTGTAGTATTAACACTATTCATAACAGTAGTTGAACTGTAATGACCTTGTGATCTTACCTTATGACCAATAACAATAATTGCATTAGCATTGGTGTTAGACGTTATTAACATCTGTTCTAATAGTGTAGTGCGAGCACTCTCCTTATTTGAACTACTCATGTTAGCATTGTCAACAGCAGCTTTAACTGCAGCCTTAGCTTCAGATACTGAGTCATAGTAGACCATGCCAATCACCACAGTCGCACGCGACTTTGGATCATCATCACGATTAGGTTTACGAATGACAACTAACGATCCACCGTTTTTCTTGTCATACTTACTAACCGTAAAGGCTAAGTCTACCATGTCACGAGTACGACTGGAAGCCCAGCCTTTACCATCGCGCATAGCAATCCACAAAATGTCCTTAGACATATGTTTCCTTTCTTACTTTTGGTTATGACCTCTTCATCAGTTGGGGACGGTCAACTCCACCAAGAGCCCTCCCGGGCTTTCTGTTTTTATTATCTAGACCAACCAGTTAGACTAGTCCAACTACCTTCTGATGTTTCAGGTTGATCTATTTTTTGTACTTTACTTAAAATATCAATGAACCATTGAAATGCATGATCCTTACTATCAAAATCATAAAAATACATTACTTGAAGTAAAGAATCTACATACTCTTTGGCCCACCAACTGCTATAAAATTCTACAATTATTACGGTTTTATAATTCCTACCTGTTGTTGGTACTTGTACTTCTAGTCTAGCATTCTTATTCATTACTGAACTGTTAACTACACCAGCATGTATTACAAGTCTACATTCAACTTTGTAATGTTGTGGAACTTTAGCACGCCAGATATCAGCATCAGGCGATTTACGCCATGATATTCTTCTTGACATGTTATTCCTTTCTTTAGATGAAATTGATACGCATACTTGGATCCGAATCACGGTTGGCTTCAGTTGCTTTCTGAATAGCAAAATCTTTCATTGCATCCAGAACCATTTCATCAGTCACGTCTTCGCCTTTGTATACTTTTTCATTGATTGGATCAATGAGAAGAGCATCCGCAGCACTAGCCATGTTCTGAATCATTTCTTGAAAGAAATGAGTAAAGGCTTCAAATTCTCCTTCACCCTCTATTTTAACAATGATTTGAATCTCAGTCTTATCATCGTTGTGTCTTCCTTCTATACGCATAATCTTACTGCCTTTCTATTTGGGTAATGTTTAAGTGGGCACTTTAATGTCATACCCAGGACAGAGAGTTACAAAAGCTCACTCACAAGGCTAGTGGTTACCTTCACACCACTCAGGTCGTTGGCTCACCTACACCACCAACAGGTCGCTAATTAAGGTTTAGGCTGACCTCCATGTGCTTCCCCACATGATGAGTCATCTAACTTATCTCATAGACGTAGTCAGTACATAAGTTAGGCTGAGTGCCTATGCACACCATGACAGCATGCATAGGCTTGCCACGTTTTTTGGGTCAGTGGCCTAGACCTCATAGTGCTGTTAAGGATGCGCTTCCTACCTGAACTTCCCTTCAGGCTGAGTGTGTGGCGTACAAGTATCATTGCGTGGCTCTCGTGCCTATCAAAGCGCACACTGGCAAGGCGATTAACTGGTAGTACCACAACAGAACCTACATGACTCATGACAAATCATGTAGGTTGAACACACTCGCGTGGTGTTCTAACGCCACAGCAGGTTGCAAGCTGCTATGGATAGATAAGGCCCACTAACTTGTTTAGATAGGCTTATGTAGATGCAACAACAAGAAGGAAAAGCACTCTAACATAACCTAACTTAATAGATTAGTAGAGCCTTAACGTTCTTGTCCTCAACTACTTAACTGATTGCTTAACTAGCAATTCCACAACTGTATCAACTAGGTTGATCATGCGTATTGCCATAGCCTGAGCAGTTTCAAGAGTGGTTGATTGTGCTACCATCTCTCTCATCTGCTGAGTCTCTGCTTTCAATCGGTTGAGTGTTTCTTCCATGGTTCCTCCTTCCTTACTCATTGGTATCGGATTTGTAGTGATCTTGGTGACCGCAGTTTTCACGGGTACCATCACAATGTGGGTGATGACTATCATGGAACATGAATGGTTCACCGAGTATTTTTACGGCTTCCACTTGCAACATAGTATACAACTCATTGATATGCTCAACAACAATAGCAACACCAGTTGGCATTGCAGTTGCAACACGTTTGTATAACTTGTGCTTTTCATCTTCTGATGTATCATCTTCCTCAGCAATAGCAACAGCCTGAGCCATGTGAGTGAATGGAACAGCAATCAATCCCATGGTAGAACCCCAATCTTTAATTGATTCAAGAAACTCAGCGTGTGCAATACGCGCTTGAGTACTCTCATCCAATTGTAGATCGAGATCACCGAAGTTGAACTCTTCTTCTGACATACTTACTCCTTGTTATTTTGGTTACAGTATCCATTTGGATACACTGCATTACAATGTAATGCATGGTACTGAGGTGTCGCTTGATAGACACCCCAGTTGTTGGTTTATAAGATACCAACAAACACGTGATTAAAGTTTGCCAAGCAAGGCTTCGCGTACATAACCGTGAGGTTTATTAATAAACCTACCAGATTTGAACTGCTTAACAGCCTCTTCAACACTAGGAATCATAATGATTTTGTGTTTCTTAACTAACTTAGCACACTCAACAGCTAGTTGTGCATTGGAACCACCTTTGATGCCAGTAACGTGACCGTCAGTGACCCAGATGATTTCCTCATTACGATGACGATGACGAATAGCCCATGTAAGAGCTGGTCCGTCAACACCATTGTTATGACCACCGATGTTACCTACTTCCCTAACACGCCAGCCACGATTAGCTAAGACCCAAGCGTTAGGCTCAGGGTCATCGCCACAGTCACTGTACGCAATGATAACAGCAGCAGGTGCGTTGTTAACGATGGCTTCGATGTCATCTTGACTCAGACTCATAGAACCTGAGATGTCAATGACTACGATACCACCCTTAACACGAACCTTAGTGCCGAACACACGACGTTGTGGGTCAGTAAGCATACGAGATGGATACGCAATGCGACGACCAGATGTCATTGCTTTACGTTTACGATGCATGTAACCTGGAACCTCAACTGTTAGTGGCAACGTGTCACAAACACGTAGCTTACCAAAGTCAGAGTCGTCACTAAACTCAAAACCATCAGGAATATCGTCGTCAACACTCATCTCTTGCGGAGTTAATTTACCTCGCTCAGATAAATCTTTAGGATCAACATCACCATAGTTTTCAGCACGCTTCTCTTCTAGTGCTTGACGCATTCTTCGCATGTCATCAGGAGCTTTATATCCATCTGACAAGTAGTCACGTACAACACTAGCAGCATACACAGAGTTGGCAAAACCAGCAGGCCCAGTAACACCATGGCCAAATTGCATTGGACTAGTGTCACCGAGACCACGTGCTGAACCAGCTAGTGTACTAGTGAGTCGCTTGTTGAGAGCACGCAATGACTTGCTCCACTCAGGATTAACGGCACGAACACCACTCGCGAACGAGTCAAAGGCTTTCGTACCATGATGTCTAAGTGTGAACTCAACAGCCTGGTCCCATGCAGCAGCAGACTTAGCAGATGCTAGATTCTTGCCACGATTCTTCTCTGATCCATCTGGTTCTGATTTCAAACCAAACTGTACAGCAAACTTCTCAGTGATAGCTGAGATACGAGCAGCTTCGGCAGCACGGAGAACACTCTCAGTGATACCTTGTTCCTGATAAAAGGTAGCTACTTGTTTGTATAAAGCTGGATCAGTAGGAGAACAACGTAGTTCAACTAGCTTGCGTAACTGTACTTGCTGAGAATAACTGTCACCCGAGAGGGGGACAGCTAGAATCCCAGCAGCAAAGTCAACACCAGCACCGAACTCACCTGCTGTTGCTTGCACTTGCCACTTAGTTGTTGTAGTTATGTCATCACGAAATGCAGACACAACATCAGCTAGTGGAATAATTGGATCCATTAGTTCGTCACTCATGATTTACACCGTGAGTGTGAATTCAGGCTCCAATGTGCCAACAGACATGCAGCGTATGATCTGCGTTGCTAACACTGGTCCGAAGATCAGGTTAGCTGCACGCTCAAGAGAGAACCGACCACCAGATAGTAGACGATTGAACTCATAGAACGCACGCAAACTAGCACGTTGACCAGGCTCTGCAGCAATCATAGTTGCAGCCAACAGACGAAGCTGTGGTGGCAACTTAACCAAGGCAGCAGGGTGTGCTGCATTGACTTCGATTGCAAACGGGAACCGGTCCTTAAGTGCAGTAGGCAGGTCACGTGGATCCTCAATGTTAGAGGTCATCACAACAGAGAAACCAGGCTTAGGACGAACTACTTCCCCATTGTCTGGTCGTGTAAATGATGCTGAGTCTACGGTGTCAGTGAATGCTAGGAGCTGGGCGAATACGTCACCGCCAGCTTTATCGATCTCGTCAATAACTAAACGAGTACCGTTGGTCCAAGCACGCAAAGCTGCACCAGGTAGGAACTCAAACCCACCGCTTACGTTAGGCATGAATGCACCTGAAACGTCGGCTGATGTCATGTCCTCAGTACATACTAGACGCTCAGACTGACTTGGATCAGACACACCAGCTGTGAGGCCGGAGTAAGTCTTACCAGTACCAGGACGACCGTAGAGAATGATACGATCTGTACCAGACTCCAAAGCATCTTGAATGTCAATGTAGCACTGTGGGATAGGCATGCCTTCGTAGGTTGCTTCACTCATAATCTTTTCCTTACTTTCTTCTTGTTTTAGGTATGTGGTTTCTGTATTGTGTCAGGGCTGCGTCCACCCGCATCCTGTTACTGCCTGGTATGTGTAAGATACCATCGTGGAGTATGGGGAGTTGAACCCCTCCCAGATTCCCATCTGTGATACCACTTACTCCACCTAGTTAAACTAGGTTACATTAAAGCTTGAACGAAAATCATTTTCTCTTCGTTGTCAAACCTAACAGTCACTGATTTGTAACCACGACGTTCGGCTTCCGTACGGAATCGGTTACGCATACTAGAACGGTTAATCTTACGCCATTCTGGTACTAAGTTAGTCATCTCAGTGTACGTGATAAGATGTGCATTGCCATCCAAGACATTGGTAAACCAACCTTCAAAGGTGTGGTCACGCCAAGATATGTAAGACCGTTGCTTTTTAGGCTTAGGCTTAACTATCCTAGTCTCAGTGGCTACTGCTGCTTTAGATTCAGACTTAGATTCTAGTGATTCAATGTGCTTGATCACTGAAAGTACCTGACTCCTAGTAGCAGGACGATTAAGAATGCTATCGATTAACTCGAGAGTATCTTGAATCATCTCACTCATTTTCTTACTTGTCATTTTACTGCCTTTCTTGTTTGGGTAAGTGGGCCCGTTAATGGTGGAACCCATACCATTTACTACAAGTTACAAACGCCAGCGTCCCCACCCCATTCAGGGTAAAGACTACCATTACGTTTGTAGTAAAACACAGCTACTTCAGACTGCTGAGCACCAGTTGCTTGCGCAATTGATGCAGGCAATCCAGGTAGTTGTGCTACTGCATACCCCCAGATGTACGGGGTGAACTGATACCAACCACCAGCACCACTCGTTATGTTAACCGAGTGTAGGTGATTGCGGCTCTCGTGATAACGAATGCAAGCAAACTTCACTTGAATCGCCATCGGCAATTGCCGTACTGGATCAGCAGCATCAGGCCATGTTGCTGTTGCATCTGTGTCTGTTGTGTCCCATTGCTGCAGCTCAGGGTTCTCACCAGGTAAATACCTAGGTGTAAACCTGAACCATGGCTTTGTAGGTACTGCAAGCGGCTGGCTATCACTGTATGATGTCAGAATAGTGGGAGATATAACCTCCGTACTAAACAACACATCAGTGGGAGCAACAGCACGTGTAATTGGTTCCACCTGGGGTTGCCCAGAATTCACAATTGCACTCGCTTGTGGTACCGTACTCGCCGTAGCAGCAAGAACTACACAACTACACAGCTTACGCAGTGTACTCATGTACCTAACCTCCTACTTTGGGTTGTACTGCATGGATAGTTTAACCACCATCCCTAGTGGGGGACTGATCATCCCATCGTCCCCACCTTAATGATCGAGGTGAGGACTGTGCAACAATCAGTCTATCTGAAACGAATAGCTGCACCCATCACAACCCTTTGTACCAACAGCGTGACCATCTTGGAATCGTTTCCTGAATGGTTCAGGGAATAAATCCAAGACTTTAATCACACAGTCATGACAAAGGATAGCCTCGGGCGAAGACCATTCGCTACCAAAGTCAACATCAGTGAACATACCATATCCTACTTGGAATATGAGCTGAACACCATTCTCTACCTGAGACTCAGCCCCATCAATGTCGGGGAACTGTAATGGAGTCTCTTTCCAGCACATAGTACATTTAATAGTATTAGCCATTAGATATCCTAGAACTGAGGTACGCCGTCACGCTCAGGATCATACAAAACAACACCCTGATTGAACATGATGTGCTCGAATGAATTCTGGACGCGGCGGGGAGAACAGTTATGCACAGGCACTAGCAAACCAGACTTAAACTCCTGGCGATAGCTAGCACGAATGTTACTCTTCAACTGACTCAATAACTCAGATGCTGAGGCCTCATTGGCGCGGGGATTCGTTGTAAGCAAATCCCACAAACCATTGAAGTTACTCTGTATGGTAGCAATAGCCACCACATCAAAGTATTCCACAGATGCAAGGTGAATGTGTACATGAGTTAACTCCTTAGCCATCGGCGGGAGCCCCTCATAATCACTAACCTGCAAATGATAGTTCCAACAGCATCTATCTAACTGAAGTACGCTCGGCATACTTAACCTACTTTCTTTCTTACTTTGGGTAATGAAGACATCTCTAGACTCACGTCTATAGTATGTCCCAATGACACCCGTACTCACTCGATACATACGTCTTTACCGGGGGGTAAGAGTTAGACGTATATACCATCATCAAGGTGAATAAGTACGGATGCCATTGCAACCTACTATGTATACAAATTAGAGTTACCATATGAATTCAGATATATCTGAAAACAGAGTGCAATGCGTGTGTCTAAACACATGCAAGTTTTTTTAGGCTATGATAAAGCCCCCCACATATAACCTATATGATTATACATGAGGGGCATATATCGAATCGATACATATGTTCCACGTGGAACACTAACAAGTGTTCGTATATGTTCCACATAAAGCATTTAGCTTAGCGTATACAAGCCTAAGTTATAAGCATCTAAGCAAGCCTAAGCTATTGCAAACATGGGCTGAATAATAATGCGTACTGTCTTAGAAGATAACTTACGCCTTTTAGTCGCAGTTAATCCTGTAGTGCGGGGAACATTATTATCTCCCTCAGTCATTACTATCCAATCACTATTAGTAGTACCATAGAGATTATTAGCCCATTCAATAGTTCCCTCCCAATTTTTGAAGACTGGGCCGAGAACGAATTGATTCTTACATTCAATACCTTTGTACTCTTCTATGAATACATTGAATGCCTCATCTATTGACATGATAATTCCTTTCTTTTGGGTTAATTAATGCTTCACAGCATGGCCCCACACAGTTCCATTGAAGGGTACATACAAAATCTATGATGTGTGGGTGGGCAGTTTTACATCATACCCAGGATGTAATGCTTATCTACTAGTTAGTAGATTCTACTTCTGACTTCGTAGGCACGAGGCTTACGATAGTGCTCTTGATGTTCTTGAATACTGATAAGAACAACTTTTGCTGAGCTGCGTTACGCTTCTTAGCACCAGACTGAGCTTCAGTCTTGAACTGCTCAACTTGCTCAGTTGAGAGTGTGTTAAGTGTAGCCAAGTAACGTGGCAGTACTGCATCACGACCATTGTCTTTGATCATGGCAAGTGCTGTACCGTAGGCACGCTGGTCACAGAGGTAGACACCAATCTTACGTCCAGCCTCAAGGAAGTAGAAGCGACCCTTGTTAAGGTCCTCTACGTACAGCTTGAGAGTAGAACGAAGACCGATGGTCTTGTCCGCAACACGTGTACCTGATACTGAGTCAGATGAGACGTAGTAGTCTTGACGTACAATCTCAAAGTACTTATCGCCACTTGTAGGCTCGATAAGGTCTGAGGTGATAGTCAACTGACTAACGCCCTTGGAGTACGACCCCTTGTAGACCATACGGTCAACAATAGGTGTAGCAGAGGTAAGCTCTTGGGTTAGCTTGTAAAGCCAACTACCGTAAGCTGTCTGGTTGGCATCGAAGTAGTCGTATGTACGACCAACTTGGTAGCCACCATCCTGCAACGCCAGTGAGATACCAGTTCCGATCACAGCAGTGAGAGAGATGTCTCCCAATGCGAGTGTCTGAACGGCATCCAACAGGACGTCGTGCTCCAACTGACCAGCACCTGATCCGTTAGCAGTTGAATTAGCAATTGTGATTGCTGCTTCTTCTGCAGTCTGGAATACAGTTACTGCATTGTTGTTAAAATTAGCCATGGCTAATCTCCTTTGGGTAATGCATCAGAACGCTGATGCGCCGTTTTGGCTTGTGTATTTGTTATCAGGTGCGGAGCCAACCCGCCTGTTACTGCAAACTGACTACCATCGTCAGGCCCTAGGCGTCACCCTAGGACTTTCCCTCTTATCTCACGACGATAGGGAATTCGGTAATGTTTGCTTACCGCAAGCTACGCTTCTTCTTGAACTCAACGTTCAAGCCGAGGTCACGAGCACGTCTCCACTGATCGTCTGAGTCAGTTATGACTGAGAACGTAACAGTAGAGGACTTGTGTACCTTGTCACCAATAGTGAATGGTGCAGATACAAAGGCTGACTTACTCATGTTGTCACCTCCTTTCTTACTTGTTTCTTACTTGGATATGGAATAGCTTAAGACTTATCCTTTGACTTAACTAAGACGAACTTGCCACATGCTTCTGCGGTGTGAGTTACGCCTTCGGTTGTGAAACCAGCTAAGTTACCTAGTGGTTGAATGAACAGCTCAAATGCACTGCACTGACAACGTACTGGTGGCTTGATAACCTTACTCATGCTATCCTCCTTTCTTACTTTATGTATGTACTGCAGATGTCTCACGACATGTAGCCACCACCGAGTTACCCCGGTGATGCCAGCCTGTCTAGAGGCTCAGTTACAACCACCACACTCACAACCGCAGTCAGAACAGCAGTGTGTGCGACGTGGTT
>Ga0208257_1000053_pt1 | contig 37763 bp, 32 predicted proteins | sample CryBogCBH10Sep07_FD_184610 | JGI IMG/M metagenome (GOLD analysis project Ga0208257, IMG submission 184610) | Freshwater microbial communities from Crystal Bog, Wisconsin, USA - CBH10Sep07 (SPAdes) | ecosystem: Environmental > Aquatic > Freshwater > Lake | place: Crystal Bog, Wisconsin, USA... | reverse complement strand
AAAATCCACGAATAGAGGCCGCGCCCGCAAGGCGTTGGCCTCTTTTGTTTATGAGAAGGTGAATAACGAAAAACAAAAAGGTAAAGATATGTCTGTAAAAAGAAAGAAAAATAACCGTAATCCAAACCATGAGATATCTGCACAAAACGCCGCTGAAAAAAATCACTTTGAATTGCGTCATATAAATCCACTAACAGTAAACCAGCAAAGAGTGTGGGACGCATATGATAGCGGAGCAAATCTTATGTTACACGGTTATGCCGGTACCGGTAAAACCTTTCTGTCATCTTATCTCGCATTAAAAGAAGTTCTACACGAAAAGACATATAAGAAGGTTGTTATCATCCGATCGGTCGTACCAAGCCGCGACATGGGATTCCTACCAGGAACCGACAAACAAAAATCGGAAGTTTACGAACAACCTTACCAAGAAATTTGTGATGACTTATTTGGTCGTGGTGACGGATGGAAGATTTTGAAGTTAAAGGGCCTAGTAGAATTTACTACTACTTCCTTCTTACGTGGTATGACATTTAACGATTGTATTATCATTGTTGACGAGTGCAATAATATGACATTCCAGGAAATTGATACAGTTATGACCCGTATAGGTCAAAACTCTCGTATTGTTTTCTGTGGTGATTATCGCCAAACTGACCTACATAAACCACATGAGAAAACTGGTATTAAAGAACTGATGGCCGTTACTCGCCGTATGCCATCATTCCGTCATATTGAGTTTAACATTGAGGACATCGTTCGAAGCGGTGTGGTAAAAGAATATATAATACAGAAGACCGAAATGGGCCTCTAAAGGTTGACATTTATAAAAGGATAATATATAATGGATGAAACAGTTGAGGACGACTTTGATGTTGGATGTTGAATGGAAACTATTATAGTATGGAAAAATTTCTTTACACAAGAAGAAAAAAACAACATAAAATTCGAAAGCGAAACCTTCCAGTGGAATCTGGAAGGTTTCAGCCAAGATACTCCATTAACTAGGTTGTTTTGGTATAAAGACCTTTTTAATTGTGTAAAATCCAAAGAACTATTCAAATCCAAAATACAAAACTATCTTAATAAACAGATAGAAGTTTATAGATTATATGCTAACGGTCAATCTCATGGCCAGTGTGGACAATTTCATCAAGATATACCTGGATGCGATTATTCATTGGTATATTATTTACATGAAGATTGGCAACCTGAATATGGTGGGCATTTAATGATTAAGAATGGTGATGGTATAGAATCCTATTGGCCTGAGTCCAATTCTGCTATTCTTTTCAATTCTAAATTATGGCATTGTCCATTAGAGCCGACTATCTATTGTAGAACGCAACGATTGAGTATTGCGTTTAAGTTTAGGATATTATGAAAACATTTAATCACCTTAACCACGACCACTTTCTAACTGCACTAAAGCGAGAAGAATATAATGGAAAACGATACTACATCTCTCCAAATGGCACCAAGTTGCCTTCGGTTACAACATTCTTGTCTCATTTTAAAGGCGATAGCATCGCAAAGTGGCGAGCCAAAGTTGGTGAAGAAGAGGCAAACCGAGTATCAGCAAGAGCATCTAGACGCGGTACACAATTTCATTCTCTCATGGAATCTTATATCAAGAATGAGGAAAAATCAACTTACTTAACCAAAGATTTGACGCCTGATATGAAGGTGTCATTCCGTAATATGTTGCCAACATTGGAACGTATTGATAACATCCACTATGTTGAGGCAATGCTGTATAGTGAGGCCATCGGGATGGCAGGTCAGGTTGATTGTATTGCTGAGTTTGATGGCGTCACTTCTATTATTGACTTTAAGACATCATTGAAACCTAAAAAAGAGGAATGGATTTTAAACTACTTTGAGCAATGCACCTGCTATTCATTGATGTATGAAGAAATGACCGGTATTCAGGCCAAGCAGATTGTTGTATTGATATCAGTGGACCATGAAATACATCCGCAGATATTTGTAAAGAACCGTAAAGATTATATTACAGAATTAGCAAGAAAAGTGGTATCATTTAGGAACGAGTTCAATCTATGAAACAACTTTCCAAGACTTGTTATATATCAGACGATAACAAAGTTGGTTGTGCTTTGACTATTGACATGAAATATGCCTATATTGAAAATGATCAAATGCACGGTATAGTGGTACATAAAATCGTAAATAGTATGGCGGAAGCAAAAGAATACGTTCTTGATTATGAAATGGCGATAAAAGAATTTGAAGAGGTATTCAAATGAAAAAAATATACGTTCTAACCTCATTGGTGTTTCTTTGTCTGGGCCTGTCTGGATGTGTTGTGGCGACCGTCGGTGACTGTCTTATACGGGACAACACTAGTCGCCCCTGTAACTAATGGTTCCCGTGACCATCGTGGTGTTGGTGCGCCACAGATGGAAGAGTTTGAAAACCAAGTAGAATAACACTTGACATTCCGAAATAATAGTATATAATAAATAGTATGCTTAGGTCGTTGAGAGGAACGGCATAAACACTCAGGACCCGGGGGCGGTACCCGGCTGGTCCACCAAAAGGTATTTTATGAAAAGAAAACTTATAACAGGCGAAGAAGTTCCTGAACTCAAAGAAGCCAAAACTCTAACTGTATATACAAAGTGTCCTGAGAAATGGATTCTAAAAGATTTGGAAACAGGACAATCTTATATCGGTTATACTTCTCATGGAAGTTTAAGTTGGAAAAAGATACCTTCTGATGGGCCAGAAATAGGATCGACTGGTGTAGTAAGGGTTCAAGGAGACCGAAAGCAACGTTAGGTGCTAACGATAACTTTGCCCCACTTGATATTGCTCTAGCAGCATAATCATCGGGCCCGCCGGAGCCTCGGAACAGAATCCGGCACCTCACAAAGGACACTAAAATGAAAACAAAAAAGTTGATTTTAAAGTTCTATCGTGCTATACTGAATAAAGATGCTAAGAAAGAGAGGAAGTTTTGGTTTAAACTCCTCAAGAAATCTTTCAAAGGCAAAAACACTCACGCAATACGATAGGAGATATAATATTATGACGCCTGAAGAAATCAATAAATTTTCTATGGCTATTGAAGAGATGGTTTATATGAAAGATATTCCTTACATTGATGCCATCTGTATGTTTGCGGAACAAAACAATATAGAAATGGAGACCGCTGGCAAACTTGTGTCTGGCGTCCTCAAAGCCAAAATCCAACTAGAGGCTGAAGACCTCAACTTCCTTAAGAAATCTAAAACTGCTAAACTACCAATATGAGTCACTTTTCCGCGTATGGTGCATACGTGGTCTTTGTTACGATTAGAACTCACTTTGAGAGCCCAACATTTGACCTCTTTACGCACCATAAAGTAAAAGCATCCAGGACCACCTATGAAAAGAGACCAGACAAATGGTTCTTTGATAAGGTTGCCAAAGAGTATGAAGACAGAGAACTACGAGATTTTTTTATTGCTAATCGATTGAAGGATCGTAACTATGTCACTGAGTTATTGGAGGACGAAGCAAAAGAAAACTATATTCAATACAAAGGAAGAATACAATCACTTGCATACATCTTTGGTAATGATGTTGACAGGGTATTTAAATATGGCCTTGAATTACCTTTTGATGTTAGGGACGGTGAGTATCCTTATATTGTTTGCCTATATCTTAGGGGTAGTATTTCTCCTGAGTCCATGGTCATACTGAATGACTTTATAGGATACACCGAAAAGTTTGATAAATATATGGGTAATAATGATCCGATATGGTCCAAGGTGGCGTTAAAATTGCGTAAATACAAACCTTTTGTAAAATACGATAAGAATAAATTCAAACGCATACTCAAGGAGAAAATAGATGGCACCCCGAAAGAAATCGTCTAAGGATACTCCAGTTGAAGATATATCAAATACTGAATATGCACCAGGTAAACCATCAGAGATACTACTAAACTATGCCGAAGGCCATTACCAAAAGATATACACCGACGATGGACAAATGGCATTCCTCGATAAACATACACAAAGACCACTAAAGATTCCTGAGGATTCATTACATATTATGGAAATACTTCACGGATTTGAAATGTTATCTGAAATTTTTGTATTATAAATATAAAACAAATTATCGCCATGATTTCTTGTGAGATACTGGCAACATCTTATAGGAGAGAAAAAGATGACAAAAGAAGACTTGTTAAGAGCAATGAAATTAATTATAGAGGCCAATGAAGATTCCGCAGTTGCTTCCCAATTGATTTGGGATCTCTGGCAAGCACATTCCGATTATACCCTTCTAAAAGGTAAAGTTGTCCACAAGGACACGGGTAAAGAAATTGGTAAATAATGCTTGACAGGGCTTTCGGGCCCTGTTATAATACAAGAATAGAGTATGGTATAAAACCGGTTCGGGATACGGGCTTGGTAAATCCATACTCTGTTACATCATGATAAAGTGGACAATAAACATACAACGAACATACGAGGTAATACGATGAACATACAAGAACTACGTAAAAAATCCCAATCCAACTTTGACCGTCTTCTTAAACAAGTTGATAAGTTAAATAACCCTACATATGAAAAGGAAGAGATAGACAACTACTGGAAGCCTACGCCTGATAAATCAGGTAATGCTCTAGCTGTTATCCGTTTCCTTCCAGAACCACCAGTTGATGGCACTGATGGTCTTCCTTGGTGTCAGTATTGGGATCATGGATTCCAGAACAAGACAACTGGTAAGTGGTATATTGAGAAGTCACGTACCACATTGGGTGAAAAAGATCCTGTCAGCGAACTCAATACACAACTTTGGAACTCAACACAAGATGACAATTCACCAGAGCGAAAGCAGGCGCGGGATCAAAAACGCCGTCTTCATTTCGTTTCTAACATCTATGTTGTAAGTGACCCAAAAAATCCTGAGAATGAAGGCAAAGTATTTCTATACAAGTATGGCAAGAAAATCTATGATAAGATCATGAAGATGTGGAAGCCTGACCTTGAATCAGAAAAGGCAATTAATCCATTTGACATTTTCTTTGGTGCTAACTTCAAGTTGAAGGTGACTCGCCAGAATGTTAATATGGGTGGCCGTAACGTATCATTCCCTAACTATGATGAGTCAGTGTTCCTTACACCTGGCCCATTATCAGAAGATGACAAAGAGATTGAAAAGGTTCTGAATAGCGAGTATTCATTACTTGAGATTGTTAATCCAAAACACTTCAAGTCTTATGATGAACTCAAGGCCCGCCTTGACGAGGTACTTGGTTATACTGGAACACAACCGGTAAACACAATCACCTTGACTGAAACAAAGGCAACAAGCTATTCTCCTGCGGCGCAAGAGGATGATGTACCTTTCAAGAACTCAAAGCCTGTCGCCAAGGCACCAGTTGTGGAAGATGAAGAGGATGAAGACCTCGCAATGTTTCGCAAGTTGGCTGAGGACTGAGACTTTACAAGATGAATACTGAAAAGGGCCTACGGGCCCTTTTTTTTATGAGTAATTGGTATTACCACCTGAGAAGTGGTTGTTTAATGGATCACCGGACTCTTGTAATCGTGTCCGCATCATAGCACGTTCAAATGCCGGATTATGGTATTGATTGGACTTATTCTGTTCATTCAAACCACCGGTGAAGGTTGGCACAACGTCTGGATTTTGTTTTCTATGAGTTTGTGCCATAGTAGGTTTAGTTGGTTCATTTAATGTACCAAAATTGCTACCCATTTCCTGCCTTAATGCTTCAAACTCATTTCTAATACCATTGTCCGCCGGTCCCATTTCACCACGCACCTTTTGTGCAGGTGTTACATCTATTCTCTCACCACCTCTGGCAGTGAATAGAGGTTGCTGTGTCTTTGTATCAACTGCGGCAAGATTATCTCTTTTATCCATTGGATAGAAATTAACATCACCATTTACACCGAATGAACCGCCATCAGAGGCGCCTTCAACTTGTGGTGCTTCCTGTAGAGGTTCCACTTCGGCAGATGTCTGTCTTTGTGGTGTAGGTTGCTGTGCAGGAGTTGGACCATCACCTTGTGTTGGTGTAGGTTGCTGAGATGGATTAGCACCAGGACCTTGTGATGATTTAGGTTGCTGTGCAGGAGTTGGACCAGCACCTTGTGTTGGTGTAGGTTGCTGTGAAGGTTGCGGTTTTTGAGGTGGTGCTTCAACCTTTTTCTCTGGTACAGGTTCAGGTTTCTTCTCTTGAATAGGAGTCATAAACTTTTCAGTGTGTAGATCCTGCATAACTGCTTTAATATCAGGATGGTTTGGATCTTTGAAATGCATAACGCCTTTTTCAGCATCATAACGAACACCAGCAGCCTGCACCTTAGCGTCACTATTAAACCCGTCAATAATCTGCTGGTCACTGGCCAAACTTGAGAACATGGTGTTCTTAAATTCTTCCGTATTCTTAATAGCATTAATGAAACCAGTTCTATCAACCGTATATCTATTTGGTAATGGTGCTGGTTTGGCCTTTGGTCCCTCTGTTGGAGGATTAACAGTAGCAGTTGAAGCAGGCTTACGCTCACCAGGTAAAGGTTGCTGTGCAGGTGCTACAGGTTGTCCTTCTTGGTTAACTGGTGTTTGAGGAGGTGGTCCGCTTTCTACTACTGGTTTAATTTCAGGAGTTGATGTAGGAGCAGTTGGTGCCTTTCCTCTCATTGACTCCATTATGGCCGATTTCTCACTTTCATTAGCACGACCTAATGCCATATTAACGGCCTGCATGGACTTATCGGTCGGTTCACCGCCTCTGATAGGTCTCCATTGTTCTCCGTGATAATTATGTATATTGATTTTTGTGATTGATGAACCTTTGCCTGCTGATTGGTCAAAGATTAGAACATTACCATCAGCATCAGGTTTGGTTAGAGCAATACCTGTATGATAGTGTGATTTACCATCAGGCATTTGACTTGCCATTCTACCGCCAGAACCATCGGAGTATCTTGTGGTGGCGATAGCAGCACCTGGAACAATACCACTTGTATCATCATGGAATTGCCAAGATGATGCTGGCCCTACATTGGTAGCAAAGTGTTTAGTTAATGCCACACATTGTTTGGATTCACCAAAATGTTCACCTGTAACTCCGCTTGTGTTTACAGAACTTATACTATTAACGGTTGCGGTTGGGACACCAGCATCGGTTAGAAGGTTGGCGAGTTGCTGTTTTCTGGCAGAATTCTTTTCATCTTTTAACTGGCCCATCATCTTGGTAATTTGTTCGTCGGAGTATGAACCATTTGGACCTTCTGGTTTTATGGCAATTCCACCAGAAGCACCTGCTTCATTCATATATTTTTCATGACTACCGACAAAGTTCATTACTTTGCTAACATAAGCCGGATCGGTAGCGTATCCTGAATTTTTTAATATTTCAACCGCTTCTTGGGCATTTCTTGCGTTTTTATATTTAGAGCTCCATCTATTTACATGGTCTGCAATACCTTCTTCAATACTATTATAATCTTTAAACTTATCTCTAATAGCAACTGAACCACCGCCATAATTTTCGTGTGTGCCAACGACGGTACCTTCTTCACCCGCCCTCGCTTTTTGACCGAATACGTTATTTTTTCCTGAAGGAGCTTTACCCCAATTAGATTCATGGGCCCATTGAGCAGCAGTAACTTCTGGAAATTTATCACCCATCCTCTTAGCTGCCTCATAGACCATTCTATATCCAGATTTACCTTGTGGGTGTTCAACAGATCCGGATGTTTTTAATCTACTCTCTGCTTCCTGACGACTAACCTCAGGTTGAGCATACTGGAATACATCTCGGCCAGTATTATCTTTACCTCTAGTTAATCCAATACTAGATAATTGACTATCTGTTAATCTACCAAACTGTTTTCCTTCAGCAGAGTTTACATCAACCGCACCAGACATAACCTTATTCCAGGCTGCTTCTTGCTCTGGTGATAATCCTGGAGGTGCTTTTGGTTCAAAACCAAGTTTTCTTTTTATCTGATGATACTTCTCACCAGCATATTCTTCAAGGCCTTTTTCAGCCTTCATAAGTCTGTCAAGTATACCTTCAGATGCCTCGGCCTGACGTTCTCTAGCTGCCTCGGTGGTTGCTTTATCAAACCCACCAACATCAGGTAATGCTTGTTGATAGTATCGTGGAAATAATTCTGCAAACTGGGAAGGTGTTAAAGATGCAAGAACAGACTTGCCTTCTGGACTACTTGCTACCGATACTCTTCTTGCTATTGGTAGTTTGTTTAATTTCTTAAATACTACTTGTTCCGATTTGAACATTACATTCTTTTCCGATTAGCGTGATTTCTTCTGTTTCTTAATTCCATCTCACGGTCTTTGGCCTTTTGTTCCTCTTCTTTGAGGTACTGGCTCAATAATTCAATATAGATATATCGTTCCCAAGGCATTAAGTTATCCATCTCTACCAAACTCCACTTATGATGCTGCATCAAACTAAAGTTTGTTTTAAAATGGTTTGCTAGCCTATCATGTCCCATTATCATGTAAAAAAATCAAAGAAGTCTGTATACCTCACGTTATGGTTAAAACCACATCTATTACAGGTTGCTTGCAGTTTAACCGCAATAGTTGGAAAGTTATCAACAAAGGCCTGTAGTTTGTTATAGTTCTCTTCGGTCAAACTTTCAACAAACTCTTTTAATTCTTCCTTGCTGTAATCTTTCCAAGAATATACACCTTTGGCATCATATATGCTGTCAATGGAATTTACAATAACATTTGTCTTTCTGTCTATCGCATTGCCTGATTCCGCATATTTCATTGACGTATAAGTTGGGTATCTCATTTTGATACCTTGCTTTTCATTCAATTTAATATCCGGTGAAATACCTTCTTTTTGTTGTATTTCACAATTGGCAATATCCATATCCGTTTCAAAAACATTACCACATTTATTTCCATCCACAACATTGTTACAGGTTAAACTCACCTCTACCTTTTCACCAATGGACTTGGCCCTTAAAAAGACAAAAAGAAAATCAACATCAAAAAACGGCAATTTATTAAAATCAATCTTACCTTTGATAATACTATTGCTAATAATCTGTTTAACCGTCTTAATAATTTCTTCGTTGTCTTTTGACTCCATTGCCATCAGTAGGAGTTTTTCTTCTTTAACGGTAAACGGTCTGACCGTTATAATTTCTTGTGTAGAAGGTATTGCTATATCATATGTTGGCACATCAATCTTTGGTAGCATAATCTATTCACTCCATTATTTTACGTAATCTGGTCTATCCCAATACTTATATGCAAATGAAACTTGTAATCTTAAAATGTCTTGGTCGGCCCATGTGACTTGTTGTGGATTGACCAATGTAGGCCAGCATTTGCGTAGAGTCCATCCATAAGTTGCTAGAGAATTTACAGGTTTATGATTAGAATCTTTTATATAATTCCATCCGGCGCCGGCGGCATACTCCGCTAGTTGATATATATTAATGTCTGCATAATAGTTATCTGGATATTCAAACATAAAGTTATTTACCGGGTTAATAATATCCTGCCAGTTATCAAAAAATGCTCTCTCTGTGCTATCTTGTCGGCAGATGAATTGCATATTAATGCCTGAACCATACATGACATTGTTTGGAAATACTTGTTTAGGTCCCCAATATCTAATTTCAGTTATATCAAAACCACGACCAGGAAACTCAACCGCCTCACACATATAAACCAAATCTCTTGGAATAAGTCCAATAATACTGGATCCGGTAGGTTTGATGACGGCAACAAAGCGACAACCTTTTGCATATTGTCCTGCGGAATCTGCGGCCGCTTTAAGGCTTTGCATATCCAAATTTTGTGGAACATTTGTTTGATTAAAATTAGTACCCATATTAGTAACCTTGTGATATATTCTTGCTGTCTATAACTCTTATTTCTCTAAATCCCATGGTCAACTGAGTTGAAACAGGACTACCATCAGCAAAGGTACTCCACTCACCATTAGGGTTATACATAACTTGAATACCTTCCATAACACATCTACCAATTTTCGGTATGCTGGAATTAGGAATTAAATTACCTTGTATATCTGGCATCATAAAATCTATAATGAACTCGTTTGGTGTCTTAAACATACCACCAGAGTTTAAACCAAGATAGTTAGATTGGTTTGAAATATAACCTTGTCTAGGGTCACTATAACCACCACCTGGCACCACTAATGTTGGTGCCGCATATTGTCTCAATAGTGTTACGATGTTTACGATTGCTTGTGATTCCGCTTGGTTTGTTGGAGACATAATAAAACTAAATTCAAATGTTCTCAAGTCTGTATCGCGGTAGAGAACTTCTACCTTTGGATTGATTGATGCACCTTGAGTTGCTAGTAGGCCATTCACTGCATTGAAACCTACACCAATTGGTGATAGTGCAGCATCGGCAATAACTTTGGACAATTTAGTTTCGGAGTATTCGTGTCTATCACCAAAAACTATGTTTGAACCACTAGATGCACCTGGAATAAATAGTGCTACAGAACCAACAACTGCGGCTGAACCGGGAGCCATAGCACTAATAATCATCCAGTTACCACCTTGTGTGGTATCTTGGACTAGTGGAAAATAAAGATTAGTGCTAACATTGGGCATTTATATCTCCGGTATTATTACCTAGATAGTATTTATGGCACATAATTATAAGCAAGGTTTCTTTAAACCTGTGAATCCTAAAAAATATATCGGAGACCCCACCAACATTGTATATAGGTCTGGGTGGGAAAAGAGAGTAATGGATTGGTTAGACACCAACACCAATGTTGTCCGTTGGGGTTCGGAAGAGATAGTCATTCCGTATGTCTCACCCATAGATAATAAATTGCACCGATACTTTACGGACTTTTATGTGGAGGCGGTTGGGAGAGACGGTGAGACACGTAAGATGCTTTTAGAGGTGAAACCAAAGGCCCAGACCCAAGAACCAAAAAGACCACAAAGGACTACCAAAAGGTATATTACCGAGGTGATGACTTATGGCGTTAATCAGGCTAAATGGAAGGCGGCAGAAGATTATTGCCGTCACAAAGGATGGGAATTTAGAGTTATAACGGAATCAGACCTATTCAAAAAGTGATATAAATACCTACATGGCAGAAAAATATTCATCTAAAGACCTACAAAAGTGGTTATTTGATAAGGCCTTGGATGCTGCGTCACCAAAGGCTCGTAAACTATTACTAGCATCCGACCAAAGAGGCCGCGATGATACGGTTATTGGTAAATTGTTTTTCTTTAAGTATGACCCAAAAGGTAAAGCGACACTAGCAAAGTATGATAAGTTTCCAATGGTGTTTCCGATTGAGATGTATGGAGATGGTTTTTTAGGTTTAAACCTACACTATCTCAATATAAGAGAACGTCAGGCGCTACTAGGTCAGTTGATGAAGTTTGCTAATGATAAAAAGATGGATGAAAATACCAGATTAAAATTGAGTTATCAATTATTGCAAGGTTCAAGGCGATTAGAGTCCTTGGCGAAACCTTGTATTAAAAGGTATCTCTATTCACATTGTAGGTCACAATTTATTGAGATTAATGTTGATGAGTTTGATAAAGCAATACAACTCCCAGTTGAAGATTGGGTATTCAAGAGGTAAAAATGTCATTCGCTAATACACAAACCGGCGTACCAATACCATCTGCTAATACTCCATTTTTTGGAAAATTTCCAACTATGGAATACGACATTAATAACACCGTAACATATTTAAATGGTCCTCATGAAACCGTAACCGACATTTTCTTTCGTTTTGGTATTCTCAAAAAAATTATTAATAATACATCAGCATATTATGTTTATGATATATTGGACTCGGATACACCAGAATTATTAGCAGAAAAGATTTATGGTGACGTTGGTGCTGGTTGGATTATATTATATGCCAATAAAATTTCCGATGCACAATTTGACTGGCCTTTACAATATGATTCCTTCCAAAAAATGATTAATGACAAATATGGTTCAGTAGATTGGGCACAGGCGAATATACATCATTGTGAAATGGTTATTGAAAGAACTAATGAATTTTATGGAACAACAAGCACAACAACTTTTGTTATTGATACCACCAGACAGACATTAAATGTTCCTAATGTTCCGTATGCTTATTTCACACCTTGGACATCAACAACTCACAGAACCGCAGATAGCAATGCTTTCACTGCCGACGATTATGAAAGACCATTTATGACTGCCGATTTGACTTATGATGACCTCATAACCATCTCTAGGTCTGGTTCTATTCCACTAATACAAGGTGTAAATACATATGAATTGGATGGAAAAACTATAACTGAAACCATTTCCGGCCGAGAAGTTACATATTATGATTATGAATTAAAACTAAATGATGATAAAAGACTTATTAAGATTATTAAACCGGATTATTATTCACAGATTATGTCCGAATTTAAAAAACTTACAGACCTTAATCCAAACCTACCAAGTTATTTGAGAGGATTTGCATAATATGGGTAATATGCCTTTGGGTGCTACCGGTGGTAGTTATGATAATCTCCGAGTTGATACACAGATTGCAATTGGTAGTGAAATTTTTACCGAAATTACGGTAAAAGAGGTTGTTCTAGGTGAGAGTTTACTTACACCAGGTTTACAGACAGCAGTAACTTTGCAGTCATTTGTCTATGCTGACCAACCAAAAATATGGGGTTCATATAAAAACCAACCTCTAGTAATTACTATGAACCAACCAGCCACAAAGTATTCTATGTTTGTAAATCAACAACTCTATAGAATTGACAATAGAGAATTGGACATTAACGTAGGTCAAACTGAAACATTAACACTCCACGCCTGCGACCAATCACTATTAAACGATGCACAATCACTAGTTTCCAAATCATGGAAATGTACCATGCCATCCGAGGTTGTTAATTATGTATTACAATCCTGTGCTGGTGTTAGAAATGCAGTTATTGATAATGCTGGGCCTGCCAGAGATTATATCGCAGAGAATATACATCCTTTTCAGGTTGTGGCACAGCAAGCAAATGTGGCACTATATGAAGGCAATGACCCATCATTCTTGCATTATATGACTTATGAAAACTTTGGCACACATTATTTTAGAGCATTAAAGAAACTTGAAGGTGGTTCACCTGTAGTAACATATGCCAGTTCCGAGGGCGCGGACGTGGACCTTGCAGATGGTGGTGCTGCTATTAATTTTAGTTTCCCTTGTGACTTTGATTATCTCTCCGACTTATTAAATGGACTTGAAGGTGGCAATAGTGTCAGCACAATTAATCCATTTAATCAAGGAGGTAGTTTATTTGGTGGTTCTATTGGTGGTTGTGGTATTGGTAAAGGCAATCATAAAACTGCTATAACCAATTCCGGTTCATCCGAGCAACAAAATAGTTGTAATATGGGTGTAGAGCAATACTTATTGTTGAGACAGGCCAGAATGGGTCTATTAGAAAAAGATAAGATTGCTTTTCGTATTACGGTGCCATGGAATCCAAGGCTACATGTTGGTCAGATTATTGGTTTCACTTGGCCTGGTAAAGGTAGAAATGCAGGTGTTCCTATGTATGGTTCAGGTTCATACTTGGTTGTAGCACTTAAACATAACATCCAATTAGGTGGTTATGCCACCACAACACTTGATTGTATAACTGGAAATGTAGGGTAATCATGGCGAATCCAAATTTAGACCAATTTACAATTCAACCACATTTTATTGTGGACCCAAAGAGCGACCAATCTCATAATAGCAATCAGTCAACCAGGTCATTAAACCATGGTCCTGATGTTAGCAATGAAGACCTTGGTTATTGGGGTTCAGCAATTAATCCAACACAATCTGGCCAGCAACAGTTCCCAGGTGGCATGGACCCAGGTTCAATGGTCTATGTTTTAAAAGGATTAGGACAGAACGGTGGTATTATTCTAGGCCTTGCCAATTCTATGAGAAATGGTAATGGTGTTAATATGGCCGGAGGTGGACAAGACCTTATGAGTGGTGCTATACAAGAATTAATCAATACAACTATTCCTGTTAATATACCACCACAAATACAAGAAAGTACCGAAAGAGGTGCAAAGGTTCGCACCATCAAAGAAAAAGGAACACAGCATAGTTTAGGTGCCTTGGACGGTCTACCAAACCACGGTGCTTTATTTGATATGTCTGGTTTTAGATTGCCAGCAATGAAGAGTGTTCCTACTGCTAGACAGACAAACGACCAGATGATGACACAAGATTTGATGGACCAATTGCCAGGGCAAATTATGTCCCTTGCACAGATGTTTCAAGGTCTTATGCAAAATGGTTCAGGCGGCGGAACAGGTGGTTCATCTGCGGCGCAGGCAGGTGGTTTAGGCAATGGTAATAGTTATTGGGATGACATTCATAGTGGATTAACTCCAAATATGTCCACCGCATTAAATAGTTTAAGTAATCTAATACAGGGACATGAAACCGACAATGGTGTTGGTTATGTCACAGGCAATGTTGTTCATTATGGTATCTACCTAGAAAACGCAACACAATTATTAAGTCAGGTTCAATCTATAGATGACCTTATGAGCGTTCTAAATCGCCTTCAATGGGACACCACCATTATGGGTCATGAGGCACTAGATAATGTGGTTATACAGATTGAAAATGCCTGGGGTGTGGCATTACAGGAAGTTGATATAAACGGCACAATAACCGTATCATACGCAAATGCAAATGCTCAAATGGAATTTGCCAATAGCATGAGCAATACCGCATATGCTGGAGTAGGTGTATCTAATACTGGTAACACTGGTGGTGGAAGTTCCGGCGGTGGATCAAGTGGTGGATCTGGGGGATCCGGAAGTGGTTCTGGCGGCGGATCTGGTGGTATGGGTAATATGTTTGGCACAGCATCAAAAACCATACAAGATATGTGGAAACGCCTCGCTACGACACAAGAACAAACTGCGACACAAATGCATCAAAAACTAAATCAGCAACAGGTAGCTCAAACACAAAACCAAATCAATAAAGGCACCATAAACGGCCAAGATATAGCACAAATTGTTCAACAACTTATATCATCGTAAGGAATTAAAAAATGGCAGAATTGCAAGCAAGTGTATCTACAACAGGCGGTGGAGATACTTATAACGATAATTCAGAAGGTAAAACTACACCTCGCAAATTTAATGTTGATCAAGATGCTCGTAGCATGGAATCTGGAGGCCAGTATCCAAACTATTGGTCACACAAGACCCGATCTGGTCATTCTTTCATTATGGATGACTCCCAAGGTAATGAAACGGTAACCATCCAACATCGTTCTGGTACTGCTATTCAAATGCGACCAGATGGTGGTATGCTATTAACCACACATAATGGTAAATATGAGGTGGTGCTTGGTGAAGAACGTGTAACAATCTCTGGTGCTTCCGACATTACCGTTAAAGGTGATACCTCACTCCGTTGCTATGGTGATTATAATGTCACGGTCCATAAAGATTATAATTTAACCGTTATGGGTAATATGAATTTGACTGCAAAGAACATAAATCGTTCTGTCCGTGGAACTATTGATACTGAAGCAAAAACTATCAATACAAAATCTGAAGGACCTATCATAACTAATTCACAAGATTCAATAGTTCGTAGTGCTAAAAATAATATATCCGATGCCGCAGGTGGTGCCGGACAATATGCATTTGGTGGTGATTTAGCTATTAGAAATGGATTGAACCAATCAAAAACAAGTGCAAAACTGGTTGTTGAAAATCAAGCACCTAAAGGAGTAACTTATCATTCTTCGCCCGGTACCGTCAACGTTGCGTGGGGAACAGGATCAGGAGCTGCAGCTGCAACTCAACACAAATATGGTGGTTTTTCCGCGCAAGGGATTATACCTTTATTGGGAATAGTGATTAGTAATCAAAAAGTCCAACAATCCATTAATGGTATGTTTTCAGGTATGACTTCAGATGATCACAGTCACACATACAAAAGTAATAAGATACAAAAGATTTCTCAAAGTAAACAAACAACGGTAGGTTTGAACTCAATTGAAACGGTAACAAGTGGTAGTAAACAAGTAACCGTTCAAGCAGGTAGTATGTCACATGTTGTTACATCTGGTAGTATGGAAATGCGGGCCCCGGCAGGATCCGCAAGTTTTGTTGGAGGATCTACAAGTATTAGTTCATTAAGTGGATTACTTGGTATGGCCGGAACTGCTGGAGTTGCTTTGGATTCTTTAGGTTCCTTACTAAATTTAAATGGTGGTATTGCTCAGATAGCATCGGCACTTGGATTGAATTTAAGTTCTCTCAACATTATTACTCCTTCACTTCCTGGACAAGTTCCACAAGTTCAAGGTAATTCATCATCACAGCCTCAGGCTGAGCCTGATGCTACTAGCGAAACAGATAGTTGGCTGTAAACTAAATAAGGAAACGCTAAAAGGACTATCATGGCCACCACTCCGTTTGTAAATAGAGATCCAGACTATGCAGATTTGGACCTGGATTTTACCATGAATCCTGCTACTGGTGATGTTAATATATTATATGGCCAACAAGACATCAAAAGGTCTGTCCGTAATCTTGTATTAACCAATTACTATGAGAGGAAGTTTCAGTCTACGTTAGGTTCTGATGTTAGTGGACTATTGTTTGAATTGGATACACCATTAACAACCGTTTATTTAAAGTATGCCATTTCAGGTGTGATAAATAACTTCGAACCAAGAGTTAGTTTGCAAGATGTTACCGTTGTTAATAATCCTGACCAGAATGGTTTTACGGTTACAATACAATATACTATTTTAAATAGAAACTTACCTGTAACATCAACATTATTTTTAGAGAGAATTCGCTAAATGGCAACGTCCAATACCTCGCTTAGAGTAACAGAATTAGATTTTTCTTCAATTAAGACTAATCTTATAAATTATCTACAAAGTCAAAGCACTTTTAGTGACTATAATTTCCAAGGTTCTGGTATGTCCGTTCTATTGGACATTCTGGCCTATAACACATACTATAATGCTTTTTATCTAAACATGATTGCCAACGAGGCATTCCTCGATACTGCACAAGACCGAAAAAACATTCTCTCACATGCCAAGTTGATTAATTACATTCCAGATTCCGCACACGGTGCTCAATCTCTATTAAACATCAAAGTCACACCATCAAATGGTGAAAATCCTAACGTCAATTATATTATTTTAGACCAATATACCAGACTTGTTGGTGCCGATATCAATGGTACCAATTATCCATTTGCAACCGTCAATGCCAATACAGCATATAAAGATAACGGTTCATTTTCTTTTGCTAATGTAGTAATCAAACAAGGTGAGGTTATCACCAATCAATTTGTTATTGATGCCAATAACGTTACAGGCCGATACCAGATTCCATCTGCTAACGTAGATACTGATACAATGATTGTTACGGTACAAGAGTCCTCATCCAATACACAAACTACCCAGTATTTCTTGGCTGCTGATTTGACAGAAATTCAGGCCAATTCTAAAGTATATTTCCTTGAAGAAGACCAAGATTTAAATTACACCATTTATTTCGGTGATAATGTTCTAGGTCAAAAACCTGCTAATGGAAACATTGTTCAAGTCACATATTTGGATACGGTTGGTTCAGTTGCCAACGGTGTTCAAAAGTATGTTTTTACAGACCCTATTGCTGGGTTATTTAAGAATAATGTTAAGATTACGGTTACACAAGGTTCATATGGTGGTACAGATAAAGAAAATATAGAAAACATTAGATTTAGAGCACCATATTATTATACCGCACAGAACCGTTGTGTCACTATTAATGATTATGAATCCATCGTAACAAAAGATTTTCCTGATATTGAGGCTGTCTCTGTCTGGGGTGGTGAAACTAATATACCACCTGTTTATGGTAAGGTTTATCTATCTCTAAAAACTAGAGGTTATTATACTCTAACCGCATTAGAAAAACAGAACATAAAAAATGCTTTAGTTACAAATAGAAATGTTTTGACCGTTGTTCCTGAAATTGTTGACCCAGAATATGTGTTCATATTGGTTGGAGGAAATGTTTATTACAACCCTACTCTAACAACACAACCAGAAACATATTTGTTAAATGAGGTAAAGAACTCTATTTTCAACTACGCAGAAAATGAGTTGTATAATTTCCAGTCAACCTTCGTTTTGTCCAAGTTACAGAGTTATATTGAAAATTCGGATGCAGCCATTACTGCTTCCGACATTACACTATACTTACAAAACAGAGCAGTATTGACTCCAGGAACTATACAATCTTATACTATTAATTTCAATACACCTATTAGAAAAGGTGACCAGTATCAAAAACTCTACACATATCCACAAGTAACCGTACCTGATGTGACTGGAACATCAAGGCAAGTATTCTTTGAAGAAGTTCCAGCATCATATACAGGTATTGGTTCTATTGGTGTTATCAATGCTGGTTACGGATATTCTAGCACTCCTACTATTACGATTACCGGTGACGGTACCGGTGCTACAGCCGAAGCAGTTGTGGTTAACGGAAGAATTCGTTCTGTTAATGTAACAAACGCAGGTATTAATTATACTCTCGCACAAGTTAGTATTACCGACTCCTCTGGTGTTGAGGCATCTTTATCAATAACACTTAGTTCCAATTACGGAGCAATAAGGTCATATTATTACCAGTCAAATGGCCAAAAAGTTTATGTAAATAATAATGCTGGAACTATTGACTACTTAAATGGTATCATCACGCTAACAAGTTTGGATTTGCAAAAAGTTGCTCTAAATCCATTCTATGACGAAAATGTATTAACCGTAAACGTAGTTCCAGAATTAACGGTTATCACACCATTAAGAAACAGATTGTTGGCTATTGATACAAACAATGCTCAAGCCATTCAATTGAACATGGTACCACAAGTATAATGGTTGACTCATCAAATAATAAAACATCATATCTAGTCAATTCACAACTACCCGAATTCGTTAGGAGAGACCACCCTAAGTTTGTTGAATTTTTAGAAGCATATTATAAGTCACTAGAACAAGACGGCGGCATGATGTATACCGCCAAAAGATTTCAGGACTTCTATGACATTGACACTCTAAATGCTGATTATTTGGAAGAAGGTGGTGGTGAAAACGAAGAATACCACATTCTAAATGAAGAATTCTATAAAAACTTTATTAAATTTATTCCATCGGATTCACTTGTTGACCCTATTCGTATTCTTAAACATGCTAAAGATTTTTATCGTTCTAGAGGTTCGGAAAAGTCCATTAGATTTTTGGCCAGAATCCTATTCAATAAAGAAGCAACCGTATATTATCCTCAAAATAACATTCTCAAAGCATCCGATGGTAATTGGTTCATTCAAAAATCTATTAACATTAAAGACGTTATGGTTGATAATGTTGCCAATAGCACCGCATATTCAAGGTTTGTCAATACTTCTATTAGAGGTGTAACATCAAATTCTACTGCTACGGTAGAAAGTATCAATCCATATTACCAGAGTGGTGTTTTAGTTACGGAAATGATTGTTTCCGATGTGCTTAAAGATTTCTATGATGGTGAAACCGTTTATACTACAATTGAAGACCAAGGTGTATTTAAAACACTAACCGCCAACGTTTATTCAGGTATTATTATTAACACAACCGTAACATCTCCTGGTTCTGGATACGTTGAGGGTGCGGCTGTTCCAGTTATACCAGTTGATGAAAATGGATATGTTGTTTCAAATGGTGCCCTTCAATTTGGATTTGGTGGTCAGGTTGTTATTGGTAAAGTTACCAAAAGTCATCTAGAAGGTAAAATTAAGGCCGTTAATGTTGTATTTCCTGGCGCTGGTTATAAAGTAAATGACCCATTACTATTTGTCGGCGGCGGCGGAGCAAATGCGGCTGCCAATGTATATTCTGTTTTAGATGATTATACTTTCCACCCAGCATATTATAACATTGTTGGTTCTACTATTGACCAAGTCGCAGATTTACCAATAGTAAATGCTGTTGGTGACATTGTAGAAACACAGGCATATTCCAATTTAGCAACTCAATGGTCCAATACATCTAATTTGAACATCTCCACCGAACCTGGTGGAACAATTAATGATATAACATTAAGTAAAAATTTGGCCAACTCAAATGTTTATTTTGAAACTGGTGACGTTCTTTTTGTGCAGAATACTTATCAAACCATTACAGCAAGTAATAAGTATTATTGGGAATTAACGATTCAACCAGGACTTCCTGGTGGACTTTCAAACGTTTCTTTTGTTGTTAATAAAAAACCTAATGTCAATACTTTATTAGCAAACTCAATGATTTACTGGTCATACGGGCCTTGCGGGCCAATTGTCTCTTGTGCTATTACTAATCCTGGTTCTGGATACGTAGAACTACCTAATGTTTCTGTTGTATCAAATACTACTATTCGTTCAATGGGTATTCTTGGAAGAATGGATATTATTGATGGTGGCAGAAATTATCAGGCAGGCGACCAGATTACATTTGATAATCCATATGCAACTTATGGTATTGGTGCTAATGCACAGGTATCGGTTGTTGATGCTAATGGAACAATTACAGAGGTTAATTTCTTTGCTGAACCAGGTAGAATACCAGGTGGATATGGTTATCGTGCTGATTTGTTACCAACCGCGAATATACATACATCAACTGGTAATGGTGCTAACATAGTTGTGTCTGCTATTATTGGTGATGATGCCGTGCTTACTGCAAAATCAAATGTCATTGGTTCAATTCAATCTCTAAGAATTATTTCAGGTGGACTTGGTTATAGAACAGCACCAATTATTGATTTATCTACACAAGGTGACGGAACTGCACAGGCATATTCTAACATTGTTACAGGTATTTACACTTATCCTGGTCGTTACCTTGATCAGGCAGGTCAACCAAGTTCTCCATATGTATTACAGGATAGAGATTTCTATCAAAAATACTCTTATGTGGTGCAAATTGAGGAATCACTCAACAAATATAGAAAAGCATTAAGTGATATTATTCACCCAGCCGGTTTGAAGGTGTATGGTGAATACCTATTCCAAGATAATAATCAAACCTTAATGAATACGGTGAATGTTATCAACACGCATATTACAATTACGACACATCCGTAAAAATTTGGCATATAAATAGAAGGTAATAAAGAGAAAGATAATGGCATCAACATACTCCAAAGACCTTGAAGTTTATTCGGCAGAACAATTTATACAATCTTTTAGTGAATCCAATGTTTATCTAACATTTGGCCATCAAACTCCATGGACAAATGATTTAAATCCGGATCAGGCCAATACCTCTGTCGAATCTTACTATGAAACTTGGAAATATATGATTGGTGGTAAACTAATCAACGGTAATGATTTGCGTCATGTTATTCCAAGAATTAATTGGACTGCAAACACAACTTATATTGCATACGACCACACACAAGATTCATTGAAAAAAGGTGCTAATACAGCATATTATGTGGTAACAGACGCTTTTAACGTTTATAAATGTATTGCCAATAATTATGGTCATCCTTCTACATATAAACCAACATCTACCAACCCAGGTATCGTATTTCAAACTGCTGACCAGTATTATTGGAAATATATGTATACCTTGAGTGTCGATGAACAACAAAAGTTTACAACTTCCAGTTTTATTCCAGTAAAGACATTAACTTCCGATGATAGTTCTTTACAATGGCAGGTACAAGAAGATGCGGTTTTTGGTGCTATCAATAGTATATTAGTTACAAATGGTGGAAGTGGATATCTATATCAAAATACCGTTTCTGTTTCTATAGTTGGTGACGGTCGATTTGCTAATGCTTATGCGGTGGTTAATACACAAACCGATACAGTTCAAAGCATTGTTGTTGATAACTTTGGTGCTGGATATACCTATGCTAACGTTATTATTAGTTCAACCGTAGGTAGATATGCCAATGCCAGGGTAGTTATCAGTCCTCCAGGCGGTCATGGTTCGGATGCATTATACGAACTAGGTGGTTCTTATGTTATGATTAATGTTGACCTTAATGGTAGTGAAGATGGAGTTATTTCAACACAAGGTGACTATAGACAAATTTCAATGTTATATAACCCATTAGTTTATGGCACCTCCAACACAATGACCAATTCTGCATTTTCACAAGCAACCGTCATTACACTAAGTCAATCAAGTTCAACAACAAATTATGTATTGGGTGAAATTGCCTATCAAGGTACAAATTTAGCCAATGCTACATTTAGAGGATTGGTAACTGCATGGGATTCTGCTAATTCCGTATTAAAATTGAACAACGTTGAAGGAACGCCAGCATCACAACCAATCGTTGGTTACACCAGTGCTGCGACAAGATATGTCAGTTCAGTGGCAAATCCGGATTTACAACCTTATGTTGGACGTATCCTATATAAGGACAACATTACTGCTATCGAAAGAGCAGACGATCAAAACGAAAATTTCAAAATAGTTCTAAGTTTCTAAGAGGAAAAATATAAAATGGATGCCAACACTTCCAATAGCACATCATTAACAACAAATTTCGATGTTTCACCTTACTATGATGACTATGATCCTAGTAAAGGTTATTACCGAATCCTCTTTAAGCCAGGTTATTCAGTTCAGGCCCGTGAACTCACACAGATGCAGACCGCATTACAAGAGCAGATTGCACGTTTTGGTAAGAACATCTTTAAAGATGGCACAATCGTTATTCCAGGACAGTTCACGTTAGAAACAAACGCAGGTCTTCCTGCAGGTCGTGGTATACCATACGTAAAAATCAATGATTTTGATGCTGCTAATAATGCTGTAAGTATTGACCAATGGAATACATATATCAATCAAGGTAAGTCCAAAGGTAATACACGTTTGGAGGTTGTTGGTGCCACATCAAACATTACCGCTAAAATAATTCAGGTTCTAGACGGTACACAATCATCACAAAACACAAAAACACTTTATGTTGCTTATACATCTTCTTCAAGTGCCAACGCATCTATTAAGGCATTCCAAGCAGGTGAAACCTTACAAGCAAACATTAATGGAACAATCAAAACACTGGTTGTTGCCAATACAGCAAACGCAACCGGTAAAGGTTCACGTTTTAGCATCTCTTCAGGTGTTCTATTTGCCAAGAATCATTTCGTGGCATTTCCAGATCAGGCAGTTATTATTGACCGCTACAATGCAAACCCAACCGCCCGTGTTGGTTTCTATATCACCGAAGACATTGTAAAATCTTCTCAAGATTCAACACTATTGGATCCTGCACAAGAAGCATCAAACTATTCCGCACCAGGTGCCGACCGACTTATGTTGAACCCAACACTTGATGTTGTTCCAATTGATGCATCACCTAGTGTCCAAGATTTCGTATCATTATTTACAATTGAGAATGGTGTTGTTAAATCATATAGTGCCAATACACAATATGCATATATTAATGATGCAATGGCTCGTCGCACATCCGATAACTCTGGTGATTATGTTGTTAATGGCCTTGATGTTCAACTAAAAGAACATGATGATACTGGTTCTAACTATGGTCGTTATCCAAACGGAAATAATAAACTACTTTATGTTGGTGTATCACCAGGAACCGCATATGTTTCCGGTTATCAAGTTGGTATGCCAGCAACTATGGACCTTGCTACAGAAAAAGGTCTAACAACAGCAAACATAACATCACAGTTAGCTGCTGCAAATATGGGTCAATATGTTACTGTCAATGAATTTGTTGGTGGTTGGCAACTTAATAATGGCAATACAATAGGCCTTTATGATACTGCACAAAAGAGAATTACTGGAAAAGGTTGGTCTACTGCCGCACAAACCGGTACTCTAATTGGTACTGCTATTATTCTATCAGTCCAATATATTTCTGGTACACCAGGATATGATGCCAAGTATAATGTTTACCTTGCTGACATAAAAATGACAGGTTCATATACTTTTGGTCAGGTAAAAAGTCTTTATGCGGCCGCGGTTGGTGGATATAACTCCGCAATCGGTGCTGATAGTATTTTAGACCTTAATGGTAACGCAGTTCTACAGAATGTTCCGCAATCAACATTGTTGTATTTCACTGGTTCTAATTACACAGATACAGTTAGAGATTCCAATGATATACTTTCTTCACATACATCATTTGAATTCAATGATACACAAGGTGTTGCGTCTGCGGTGCAGGTCTCAACAAATGGTATTTTCACCATTTCGATTTCTGCTGGTATTGAGCAGTTCCCATATGGCACAACAACTCTACAGGGAATTGGAACAAATGGAATTTATGTAACATTTAATAAGACCTCTGGTGGTGCATCAAGCATGGCAGTTGGTTTAGGTGGTGTTACATCAACATCATCATCAAACGTTATCCTTAATGGTACAGGTACACACTTTACTAGCCTAAATGTTGGTGATAAGATTCAGTTATCAGGTAATACGTTCATTTATCAAGTTGTGTCTATTGTCAATGATACGCAACTTGTAGTTGACCAGTCATTACCTTCATCAAACAATGGCAATACTCTTACCAAGATTTATGAAGCAGGTGACCAAATCAATCTGTTTGGTATTGGTGCTTATGCTGGTTCACAAAGAACAATTGCAACAACATCAACATCATTGCAGTTTAATCTACAAGAAACATTCCCAAGTATTTTCTATGCTACCGTAACATATCCAGTGGCAAGAACAACTGCACTTGAAATCAAAAAGACACTTAATGCTGGTCGTTATGTTATGATTGATTGTTCAACAGCAGGTATCAATGGTCCTTATGACCTTGGTTTCTCTGATGTTTACAAAATTAAAACAATCAGAAAAGGAACAGGTTCATATCCTTCATCTAATACTGCCGGTTTAGATGTAACGACTTCATTCGTATTTGATAATGGTCAGAGAGATACACATTATGACCATGCTACAATTAAACCAAAAGTTTTACTTTCATCAAATGATAAGTTACTTGTTGAGTTGGATTATTTCTATCCTGATTTCACCAACCGTGGCGGTTTCTTCTCTATTGATTCTTATCCAGTCCAAGATAATGATACTCTATTTAATCCAGCAAACAACATTAGAACTGAAAACATTCCTGTATTCAAATCATCAATCACAGGTCAATCATATGATTTAAGAAACCAGTTAGATTTCCGTGTTGTTAAAGATAGAACAGCAACCGACACAACAACCCCAGGTTCGGCATCTGTCAATCCATCACCAACATCAACTTTGATTTACCCAGCATCAGGAATGAAATTTCCTGTTCCTTCTTCAGTAATTGAATATGATTACTATTACTATCTGGGTAGAATTGATATAGTTGCGGTTGATAAAGATAATCGTTTCCAAATTATCAAAGGTCAACCAACTAGTAATCCACAAATTCCAGTTGTATCACCTGGAATTATGGCTCTATCACAATTAACCATTTCTCCATATCCATCATTATCACCTGCGTATGCTACAAAACTTAATAGACCAGAACTTGCTTCTACTCCAAAATCTTTAGCAGTATATCGCTATACAATGAGAGATATTGGTGTTCTAAAACAACGCATAGTTAATTTGGAATACTACACAGCACTATCACTTTTAGAAAAAGCTGCTACAGGAACCGTTATTCAAAACGACACTGGTGTTGATAGATTTAAAAACGGTATATTCACGGATTCTTTCCGTGATAACTCCAATGCGGCTGATTATGATCCAGAATTTAGAATTGTTTTTGATACAAAAGAAAAGACAATTCGTCCTGTTTATAAGATGGAATCTATTGTCTATAACTACCTAAGTGGTACAAATGTTAAGTATAATAATCCGGTAATAACGGTTGCTTACACCGAAATTCTTCACCATGCACAACAATATGTTACCATGGATCTTAACGTTGAACGTCAGTCTTGGTTATATTTGGGCACTGTTAATCTATTCCCATCACAGGATATTTGGGTAGATACAACCATTATGCCTGATGAAATGCTAACAAAGCAATCAATTTACGTTGTAAACTATGGTACGCAAGGTACTTCAAACGAAGCAATTACTGCTTATGGTACAACCGCACATTATGACTTAAACAGCGGTAATACTAACTATGGCATCTATCAAGCAAATGGTTACTTCAATCAAAATACCACTGGCGGTGTAGTTGACGTTCTTAATACCACAAACTGGAATGCCTGGAATACACAAGTTGTAGGATATAAGGTTTATACTGGTAGTGTTGGATCAGATGGTAATCCATTATCCTGGCAATTCTCAACATATGATGCTGCTAGAAACTATGCTAACTCAATCAATCCAGTTGGTGGTGCTGGCGTTACAATTGAAACAGTTTATAATACAGTCCGTACCGGCACACAATACTGGGAAGCAGACAGTGCTGACGTTGTTCAAACAGATTATAAGGTAATTGACGTTCAAAATTACTCTTATATTCGTCCACAGGTTATCACTGTTCAATGTACCGGTATGAAACCTTACACCAGTATGTGGCCTTATTTTGATAGTGTGGCAATGGCAAATAGTGCTAGACCACTAACTTCTAATCAGTTCTCATGGATTATTCAAAATGGTCAGTATGGCCTAGCTGCTAATACATTGAATGATCTTAGAACTGGTACATCAACCAATGCGGCCGCCGGTATTGTTCCATTACCATCATCATTAGGGCCTTGGTCTAATTATGGTGACCAATTGATCACCGATGCTAACGGACAACTTAAATTCCAAATGCAAATTACAACAGGTCAGTTTAGAGTTGGTCAACGTAATTGTTTGGTTATTGATAGCCGAAACTATATTGATCTGACAAATGCTACAACTGCTGCCGATATTCCTGTTGATGTTTCTACAGGCGGTGCAGCAACATTTACGGCATCTGGACAGGCAATTACAAAACAGCGTTCAATTCTTACAACAAAGACCGTTGCTTATCATACAGAAGATGTTTCACAGAATTATAATTCTGCTGGGTTCGAGTATATTGCTGCTCCACCACCACCTGCTCCAAGGTCACACTCTTGCTCCGCATACTCATTCCTTGCAGCAGCACCAAACGGTGAAGAAGGTATCTTCCTAACCTCAGTTGATCTATTCGTGTCACGTATTGGTCGTGAAGGTTTCTGGTGTGAGATTCGTGAAATGGATTCTGGCCAGCAGATTACACGCAACACAGTTCCATATTCGGAAGTGTTCTTTAATAATCCTGCTAGTGTTCCGATTTCAACAAATGGACAGTCTAATCCATGTAATGTTAAGTTTGACATTCCAGTTTTCTTATATAACAATACACAATATGCATTTGTTATCCATCCAATCAATGCTAATCCAGACCTTTATGTTTGGTGTTCTAGACTTGGTGAACAGGATATTAACGGACTTGGTATACTACATGATCGCCGTGGTACTGGTACATTCTATCAGACAAACAACAATACCAACTGGGACATTGTTGAAGGTGTTGACCTAACCTGCAACATTTATCGTGCAGAGTTTAATAAGAACCAGGCATCCGCTACACTTGGTAACAGACCAATTGAAAAACTTTACGTATATAATAATACTATTGATTTTGCCAATAATCGTGGTGACATATTCATTTCTGGCGATCACATTGCTTTACCAGCATTGAATAGTGGAGCATCTGTTGCGGTAACCGATTTTGTTGTTGGCGACCGTTCATTCCAGAATAGTGCCGCCGTAAACGTATCCACTGGTATTTCAGGCGTTATTGCAGCAAGCAATACAGGTTACTATATTGGTGAAATTATTCGTATCTATTCATCTAATGGTACATTTAAAGGTCAGGCAACCAATAGTGGTATTACAAATGGTCAAGGAACACTTGATTATTATATCGATGGTCCTACTTCACTTGTTCAACTTACTGGTTCAGGTGGTGGATTTGTTGTTGGTGATGCAATCATTTGTTCTACCGATTGGAGTCAGTATGGTTATCTAACATCAATCTGGTCTATTTCAAATTGGAGGTATTCAGCATTCCATTTTGAACCATCAGCATTGAACTTCCAATTGACAGATATGACTTATGAAATGACTTCTATTGATACAACTGGTTCTAATCCATTAGTTACGCAGATTGATCCATCAACTACCCAGTATTTCAATAAAGAAAGGGCAGTTCTTTCTAGAACAAATGAGATCAACCAACTTGCTGGTGCTAACTCTCAGATTATTTCAGTCAGTATGAAAACGTCATCTAATTCCGTTTCACCATTGCTTGATCTGACAAAAACACAGACAATCATCCTTGATAACATTATCAACAATGACACAACGGATGAAACATTACCAACTCATGGTGCTTTGATTAACAAGTATATCTCAAAGACAGTAACCCTTGCTGAAGGCCAGGATGCTGAAGATATGCACGTTATTCTATCGGCATATCGTCCACCAGGAACTGATGTTAAAGTTTGGATTAAAATTCTAAATGCTCAAGATGGCACGCCATTCGCACAGCAACATTGGGTTGAGTTGTATAAGGATGGTAATGGTGACCAAACCTATTCTTCACTTGATGATAGAAGCAACTTTAAGGAATATACATATCTTGTTCCTACAAGTTCTGTTGATAGGGTAACAATCGCAAACACATTAGGATTCTCAACAGGTGTTAATGTTGGATTTACTCTAAACGGTCTAACATCAGGTTTCTCCGCTATGGTAGAAAACGTAGAGGGTGGCACAATCTACGTTATGTCCGATACAGGATTTGATGCTGGCGAAACTGCCAATGTTGTAAATACAACTGGTGTCGTAGTAGGCAATACTCAGGTCCTATACACCGGCCGCACCGTGGCACTCAATGGTGACTATGCTGGCGCCGCCAATGTTATCACCTACACCACTGATGTTGGTGTTACTTACTCCACATACAAATACTTTGCTCTCAAGGTTGGTCTCCTAAATGATGGTGTAAACTCTGCCGTTGTTCCGAGAGTTGGTGATTTGAGGGCAATTGCACTACAAAAATAAGAGGTTATAATGGAATTTACTTTTGATATGAGTGAAATGATGACCCACATCATAAATGTGGATTTCAAAGATGGTCGTGGTAAAGTTCCTGCCCATCAACATGTAAATGGTGGTGGATGGGTAGCAGAGACGGCACATGTTGATCCGGAATGTTATGTTGGTCCTCATGCAGCAGTTTTTGGTAATGCAAGAGTAACCGAGAAGGCTGTTATAAACGATTTTGCCAAAGTATATGGTAGTGCAAGAGTTTATGGTTCAGCAAGGGTGTATGGTGATGCCGAAGTATATGATACGGCACAGATATATGATAATGCCAGGGTATGTGGTCATGCAAAAGTATATGAAAATGCCAGAGTTGTAAATAATGCTTTGGTATATGATAATGCGGAAGTTTATGGTAATGCGATGGTCAGAAACAATGCAGAGGTTCTAAATCACGGAAAAATATTTGGTAATGCTGACATCTATGACTCCATAAAGATTTATGATAATTGTGTGGTATCAAGAAAACCTATTGTTTGTTTTGGATTCGACTCAAATGTATTAATTGCTGACCATCATGTAGCACTAGGTTGTGTTGTCTTTCCACCATATTTTGTGGCCAAGACAGGTAAAAGAATGATGAGGCTTATGGGTTATAGTCCAGAAATCGCAGAAAAGTGGATTCAGGCATTAGAATTTGTTATTGAATTCCACGGTTGTACCGATAGACCGGAAGATGTAGAACACTTTGATGAACGCAAGGCCATCATGGATCTATTAACTGCCAAAGTAGGTATTAGATGACGGACGCAAAAACAGATTTACCTGGTGTTTATAGAACCCCCGAAGGATTTCTTATAAATAAGGATAATAAATCTCTAGAAGCATATAAGGCTAGAAGACAAAGAGAAAAAGAACTTGATATATTAAAAGATGATGTATCGTCTCTTAAAAACGATTTACAAGAAATAAAAGATTTGCTAAAAGGACTGGTAAAGTAAATGGGAATTGCAAACGTTAACCTCACTGATACATTCCAAACCTGGGTTACTAAAACTAACCAGATAATTATTTACGCAAACCAGTTAAATGATACACAAAATTTGGAATTTCAGACCATCAATACTGCATTTGGTGTTTTAAATTCCGCATATACAATGGCAAATGCCAACTATGTTGTAACAAACATTTCTTTCAATACAACAAATGCTTGTTATAATGTAGCAAATGCAAACTATACTTCAACAAATGCCAACTATGTCCTTACAAACTCAGCATTTGGTCGTGTAAATTCGGTTTATGACCTAACAAATTCCAATTACAACACAACTAATGCGGCATGGGGTATGCTCAATTCTGCATATGTTGTTGCCAATTCAGCATATAATAATGCCAATGTTGGTTTTGTTTCTACTAATAATTATGCCAATTTAGTCGGTATCTCTGGTAATACCTATGCCAATTTAGTCGGTATATCAGGTAACTCATATGCCAACTTTGTAGGAATAGCAGGCAATACATATGCTAACTTAGTCGGCACATCTGGTAATACCTATGCCAACGTGGTTGGAATCTCAGGTAATACCTATGCTAACTTAGTTGCTTTATCATCTAACGTCTATACTAATGTTTCTGTAGCAGCATCTAATGCATATACTAATGTTGTAGGTTCATCAGCAAATAGTTATGCAACCGCTATGAATGCCTCTGGTAATGCTTATGCTAATTTAGTAGGTTCATCCGGTAATGCTTATACTTTGGTTGTTGGTGTTTCTGGTAATGCATACTCCAATGTTATTGGTGTTTCTGGTAATGCCTATGCTAATTTGATAGGTATATCTGGAAATAATTATACAAATCTAACTGCATTATCAGTAAATGCTTACTCAAATCTTATAGGAACATCCGTTAATGCATACTCGAATTTAATTGGAGTTTCAGTTAATGCTTACATAAACTTATCAACAACATCATCAAATAACTATTCCGGATTTATGGCAAATTCTGTAAATGCATATTCTGGTTTTATGGCAAACAGTGTTAATGCTTATGTTGTAAGAGTAGATGATAAAGCACAATCAGCATTTACTTTGGCAAATAACGTAAATGGACAAGTTACGATTTTAACAGGTAATGCTGCTATTTCTATACAAACAAACCAAGCATGTTTTAATACAACAAATGCTTCATTTGATAAAGCAAATACGACAGCAAACAATCTAGCAAATACTGCTATTGCGGCAAATAATTATGCAGGTGTGACGGCTAATTCTTCAAATGCCTATACCAACGCAGTAGGCATATCGGCCAATGCTTATTCCGTAGTAGTTGGTGCCTCTGGTAATGCTTATACAAATACGGTATCAGCATCCGATAGAACATATACCAATACATCGGTAACATCGGCCAATGCTTATTCCGTAGTAGTTGGTGCCTCTAGTAATGCCTATGCAGTTGTTGTTGGTGCTTCTAGTAATGCATACTCCAACGTAGTTGGTGCCTCTAGTAATGCCTATGCAGTTGTTGTTGGTGCCTCTAGTAATGCCTATGCAGTTGTTGTTGGTGCTTCTAGTAATGCATACTCCAACGTAGTTGGAACGTCAGGAAACGCCTATTCCATAGTAGTTGGTGCTTCTGGTAATGCTTATACCAACGTAGTCGGAACTAGTGCCAATAACTATGCGGCGGCCACATATTATGCTAAAGCAGGCGGAACAATTTCAGGTGATGTATTCATTACTGGCAACTTAACCATATCTGGTAATACCACATATGCCAATACAAATACTTTCCTTGTAGGAAATAATACTATTGTTCTTGATACAAACTTACCAAGTTCTTCTGCACCATTTCTAAACGCAGGTATCATTGTTAATAGAGGTAACAAAAACTCTAATGCTGCTCTTACATGGGTTGAAGTATCAAATGCTTGGGCATTTACAAGCAATACATTAAATGCTTACACAACCTTCATAGCATCAAATGGTGATGTTCTTTCTGTAGCAACTAATACAACTGCTGCTTTTGGACATTCTAATTTAACTTATAATGCTGTAAATTCCGCATTTGCTGTAATTAATGCCGCATTTGGTACTGCCAATAACGTAGCACCTCAGATTGCACCGGCATATAATACTGCTAATGCTGCTTTTGGTGTTGCTAATGCTGCCTTTAACCAAGATAATGTCGTCTTTGGTGTTGCTAATGCTGCCTTTGGTTTTGCTAATGGTGTTTCAACTAATACTACTGCGGCGTTCGCCAAAGCAAACGGCGTATCAGCAGGTGCAAATGGTTATGCGATACAGATTGGAGCATCTTCTAATAACTGGGCCAATACTGTATTTGCTACGCAGACAAATACATCCGTTTTATTTGGTGTAGCAAATGCTGGGTTCACGGTTGCAAATGCTGCTTTTGGTGCAGCAAATAACGTAGCACCACAGATTGCACCTGCATATAATACTGCTAATGCTGCTTTTGCAAAAGCAAATAATGCTGCTCCTGCGGCAAGTCCAACATTTACAGGCACTATTAACTTGGCCGGTGCCAGTATTTTACAACAAACATTGTCTTATGGAGTAACAACAAATTGGAATGCCGCACTCGGAACAATAGCAACTCTTACTTTGGTTGGAGATGCAACATTAGCGAATCCTTCAAACCTACAAGTTGGTACATACATACTTCATGTTTACCAAGATGGTGTTGGTAGTCACAATTTATATTTCTCTAGTGCATATAAGTGGCCAGGCGGTGTTGCTCCTACAATAACGACCGATGCCGGTGCACATGACGTTTTCTCTTTTGTTTGTGACGGCACTTATCTTTATGGTTCATTCTTACCATCAGTAAGTTAAGGAAAAAAGATGTCCGAATACGTAGAACTTTTTATGGACCAAGGCACAGATTTTAGTGTCACCGTTCAAATGAACAGTGAAGATAATAATTTGGCGCAAAATTTGTCAGGTTATATCGTAACCAGTCAAATGAGAAAGTCATATCTTTCTCAAAACATTACAGCCTCTTTAATCTGCACCATACCACAGGCAAATTCTGGTGAAATTTTTGTAGAATTGGATGCTGCTAATACGGCAAATATACCAGCAGGAACTTATTTTTTCGATGTTAAAGTTTATGATACAGTTGCAGGACTAAAATCCAGACTTATCGAAGGTATTATGTTTGTTACACCATCAATAACAAGGTAAAAATATGCCTAAAATAGTAGTAACAACAACACCTAAAAACCGAATTTTGATAAATACCTTTAATGGAGCAGGTGGCGGTGGAGGAGTTCAAGAACTTGTTCAACTTAAAGACGTTGACGCCAGCCATATAGCAAATAACGAGACGGTCGTTTATGATGAGCAAAGTGGAAAGTTTGTAATTGAAACTTTGCCCATCTTAGACGGAGGAGAATTCTAAGTCATGTCAAACACAAAAATTCAAATTAAAAGATCCAGTATCAACATCAAACCAGTTGATGGATCATTAAATGCTGCGGAACCAGCATATTCCTATCTTTCTGATAAATTATTTCTCGGTACCTCAGACGGTTCCGGTGTTATTACCATCGGTGGTAAGTTTTACGTCGATCAACAGAATGCCATCTTTGACCTTGCTAATGCTGCCTTCACTGCGGCAAACTCAGGTTTCACAGATGCTAATGCTATTTTCAATCTATTAAACTTAACATTTGATACCACAAATTCAGCATATACACTTGCTAACGCTAACTTTGACGTTACAAATGCTGCCTATACAATGGCCAATGCCAATTATGCGGTAACAAACATTGCTTTTGATACTACAAACTCAGCATACGGTCTTGCTAATTCTAACTACGATGTAACCAATGCTGCTTATACACTTGCTAACGCTAACTTTGATGTCACCAATGCAGCATATACACTGGCCAATGCTAATTTTGATGTAGCAAATGCTGCTTATGGTTATGCAAATGATTCTAATTCATGGGCAAATGTAACATTTGTTAAACTAACTTTAGCAGGTGAGACACAGACAATCACAAGCGATGTTGCCATTACAGGTAACCTAACTGTTACTGGTAAAACAACAACAGTCAATACAGCATCATTGAATGTTGAAGATTCCTTAATTTATCTTGCTAATAATAATGTTCTTGCTGACATTGTTGATATTGGTTTTGTTGGTAACTACAACAACGGTGCTGCTAACGTCCACACTGGTCTCTATCGTGACCATGCTTCTAAAGAATGGTTCTTGTTCCAAGGTTATGACGCAGAACCTCTATTTGATAATGAAATAACACCATATGCCAACAATATGGTCAATGCCGTTCTTAATGCCGATTTTGTTACAGGCAATCTCTGGTTAGGCGGCGCCAATGCAATCGTATGGATTAGTTCTGCTTATGATAATGCTAATGCCGGATTCGACTTAGCTAATGCCGCCTATGGTGCAACAAATTCTGCATTTGATGTTATTAATGCTGCCTATACAATGGCAAATGCCAATTATGTAGTATCTAATTCTTCGTTTGATAAATTAAATTCTGCATTTACAGTAGTCAATGCTGCTTATACATCATCAAATGCCAACTATGTTGTTACAAATGCTGCCTATACATCAGTAAATGCTGCATATGTTGTCGTAAATGCTGCCTATACATCATCCAATGCTGGTTATACCGTAGCAAATGCTGCCTTTGGTACTGCTAATTTAGCAGACGTTCATGCGGCTAACGCATCTTATGTGAACACTGGTACATTACTAGTCAACTATGGCGGTACTGGCCGAGGTTCATTCACCACAAACGGTGTTATATATGGTAACGGAACAGATGGTCTACTTGTTACATCATCCGGTAGCGAAGGTAATGTTCTACAAGTAAACGGTTCTGGTGTTCCGCAATTTGGAATGCTCGACGGAGGCACTTTCTAATTGTAATTGGAGAAATAAATTATGAGTGATGCAAACAAATACATTAATACCTATGTAGACCATGCAATGGGTATGTTACATGAACAATTGGGTACCATTTTACAATTAAGAACACAACTCAAAATTGCAAAAGACATTCTTCCTGAAAGAGAGGCTTTAATTGCTTCTCTTCAGGAACAATTACAAGAATGTCAAAATTCGTCGGCGGATTTATCAAAAGATATAAAAGAGGCTAACGATGTAAAAGCCTCATATGAAGCGATAAAAAGTAAAGTATCGCATATGGATGCATTGACTGGACAGCTAAATGAAGTAAAGCAGGCATTATTAACAAAAAGTAGTGAATTAGAAAGTTCAAAAGCGGAAGTAAATAGGCTTAATGGACAAATTGCTGAATTGAATAAAACAATAGACCAAAAAAATAGCCAGCTTTCCGAAAAGGAAGCAGAAATCGTCTATCTCTCAAAACAAATTTCGCCTCCGAAAAAAGTTATAAATAGAAAAAAAGCAGACGAGGTTGAACGTGTTCCTGTGGTGTTGCCATTGGTAGAAAGTCAACCGGAAGAGAAGAATGACGACTTTTAATGGCAAACACGGTAATCAAACTTAAAAAATCTTCAGTACCTAGTGAAGCACCATTAAACCTGGAGTATGGTGAAATTGCCATCAACTATGCTGATGGTCGTATTTACTATAAAGATTCTTCTAATACAATCAAACACATCTCCGCTGGTAATAACTATTCAACGGTAAACGTTGGTGGTACATTCCTTACTGCTGCTATTGAAAATGCTATTTTAAGTATTAATGCTGGTCAAAACATAGAACTAACACCAGATTTCATCAATGATGCTTTCACAATTACTGCCAATCTTAAAGTTGCATATGACGTTGCTAATGCTGCGTATAATGCTGCTAATGCTATTGGTGGTGGTGTTGACGTTACAGAAATTTATAATGAAGCTAATGCGGCGTATGTTGTAGCAAACTCTGCATTTGATACCGCCAATGGTGCTGTTGTTCGTACCGGCGATACTATGACCGGTCCATTATATTTCAATACAACCGATACAGGCATTGGACAGTTTTGGGCAGCAAATAGTATTGATGTATTTGCAAAAAATGGACATCTTGCACAATTAAATTATGAAAATACAAACTTTGTATATATAAATCATAACACAGCAGGTGTTGTTTTAACAAATACTTCAATGTATTTTGATGATACAAGTGGTATAATTAATCTTTATGCAAATAATAATGTATTAGTGAGTAGTAATGTTACTGCTTCATACTTTTATGGTAATGGTGCATTTTTAACTGGAATTGTAACAAACTTCTCCCCGGCATTTAATAAGGCAAATGATGCATATTTGGTTGCTAATGCGGCATTTGATTATGCCAATGGTATTGGAACTTATGAATCCGCATCTTATAATGTTGCTAATGCGGCTTTTGATAAAGCAAATGCCGCAATGCCTGTTGTTTCAAATGGTACACAACTTATATTCTCTCAAAGTGTTCCTCTTGTTGCACCAAACCTTTCCAACACCTCAGGTGAAAGAATCATATTCTGGCCACAGAGAGACGCCGGACCTTATTATGATTATGCATTTGGTCTAGAAACAGATAGTATCTGGTTTGGTGTTGATGCTATTTCAGACGGTGCTAATGTCAATGCCGGTTACAAATGGTATGAAGCTAACAATGTAATTATGCAATTGAACAGAAGTTCAAATCTTTTTGTTGATGTGGTTAATACAGGTAAGACATCTTTAGCAAATAACGCACTTACTTTCCCTTCTGGTGGAACTATCACAGAAGATAATCCACTATCAATGTCAGTTACAGCACCATATCAGTTTACCTTTAGAACAAGTGGTGGGTCATATCAATGGACATTTACAAATAATGGTATATTAGGTTTATCTGGAGGCGGTTTAGAATTTGCCGATACAACGGTACAAACAACAGCTTACGAAACTATTGTATATGATACTGCCAATGCGGCATATACTTTAGCAAATGCAGCCTTTGATTATGCCAATGGTATTGGAACTTATGAATCCGCATCTTATAATGTTGCTAATGCGGCTTTTGACAAGGCCAATTCTGCTAACTCTCTGGCATATAATACTGGTATTGGTGCAAATAACTATGCCGGTGCAATGGCTAATAGTTCTAATGGTTATGCATATAATGTAGGTATTTCTGGTAATGCATATGCCGATACAATTGGAACAAATGCTAATAATTATGCCAATCTATCATTTTATACCATTGCTAACGGACAATCTTTATATGATACATCTAATGCAGCATTTGGTGTCGCTAATTCAGCATATGATAATGCCAATGCTACATTAATACTAACACAGGCAGCATTTGATTATGCCAACTCTATAGGTACCAGTGAAAATGCGGCGTATCTTGTTGCTAATGATGCCTTTGATACAGCCAATGCTGCTTATGATAAAGCAAACTCTGCCAATTCTTTAGCATACAATACTGGTATCGGTGCTAATGCTTATTCTGACATCTCAACATCTTCTGCAAATAACTATGCTGGTGTTATGGCAAATTCTGTTAATGCTTATGTTGATACATCCACCAGTGCTGCCAATAACTTTGCCGGTGCAATGGCAAATTCATCCAATGCCTATACCAGAACATTTGCTAATACAGTTGGTGTAAAAGCAAACACATGGGCCAATACCGTTGGTGCTTCTGGAAATGCTTATACTAATCTATCCACAACATCTGCCAATAACTATGCTGGATATCTATCAAATA
>Ga0208257_1000052_pt1 | contig 39352 bp, 23 predicted proteins | sample CryBogCBH10Sep07_FD_184610 | JGI IMG/M metagenome (GOLD analysis project Ga0208257, IMG submission 184610) | Freshwater microbial communities from Crystal Bog, Wisconsin, USA - CBH10Sep07 (SPAdes) | ecosystem: Environmental > Aquatic > Freshwater > Lake | place: Crystal Bog, Wisconsin, USA... | reverse complement strand
ACTGTGTTAGGCCATATAAAATTACCCATTTCTGTTACACTGACTTGGAAACTCTCAGCCAAACTCATAGTGTTAATAACACCCGGTTCGTTGTCACTTGGTGTGTATTCCCAAGCAGTAGGTATACTAATGTAAGAACCATAGGCTAGGGTTGTAAGCCAAGCAGTTCCGTGATTGTTATTTTCATTATCGTTTGCGCCAATTTCTACGCCTCCCTCCAACCACGAACTTTGTTGTAAAGGGTCAGTAGATACACTAGTAGCATCATAATCGCCTACTGCAATTACTGATGTAGGGCTTATAAAAATTCCATAAAGGGTATCACCATAACTAAATGTGGCTTGCGGTGCAAATGTAACTGTATCGTTGGTTGTAGTATCGTATACTGGATACTTCATGGTTAACACGTTGCCGCTGATGCTGACAATTGTGTTGCTTGGCCATATAAAATTGGCCGACATTCCAGGTAATAGTCCTGTAGCATCTACTACATTAACTATGTTACTTGCATAGTTACAGCTGGCAAGAGTAACAATTACATGATTAGCAGTCCATGTAGTAGTATCCACTGGAGTAGTCAATCCGCCATCGCTGAATAGAGGATAGTTACTATCGGTTGGACTACCTAAATAAAATGTGCCATTCATTGCTGATACACTGGCACCAGTAATTATAACTCTACCTTGATCCCAACTACCATTTGCAAAAGTTATACTGCCTGTTGAACTTGCAACTACAGATTCGACTATAGCTACATCCGGAATTGGAACAACTCCGTGCCATGTAGATCCACGGTCGCTACTAATAATCACACGTCCATTGCCATAGGCTACAAATATCAAGTGTTGACCATTAACTGTTCCAGCGTTGACATCAAAAATGTAACTATCTGCACTACTACCAAAAGCCGAAGCTTCAGCGGCATTTATATCAATTGTAGTCCAACTGCCTGTAGCATCTGCATTTGTGTTAATATAGATAGCACCATCATAGTCGGTCATAACCCAGCCAATGCCGTCATTGTGAACTGCACTTTCAGATGAAGGGCCGCCGTCTTGTTGAACGCCAGCTATAGGAGCCAGGTTACGATAGTGACTGCTGTTTAAGGTAGTAGTTAGCGATGGTATAAAGAAAGCGCCAGCATTAGCAGGACTTATAGGACTACCACTTCCATACCACCATTGAAGGCCAAGTAACCATCCTGCGCTACTGGCCGCAACACCGGTAATGTTCATACCAGTTACATTAGTATCACCGCCTGTATGTTCTGCGGCTATTAAACTAGCTATATAGGCTTGATCAATAGCGCCTCTATGCCAAGTTGCACCATCTGTGCTGTAGGCAAATATAGGATAGTTACCGTGTGTAGTGTAAGTTGTATCGTAATAAGTTCCTGATACAATAAAATAACCATTTGCAAAAACCACGTTAGTCCAGTAAACATATTCTCCATTAGGCCCTCGGCTAGTAATGTCTTGTGTTAATGGATTTACTGTTGGTTCTTCAGGACTTTTAGCATACGTAATCCAACCGTATGGACCGTAAGAATTTAAATAAACAATCCTATTGTTACCCATGGCCATGTCAAATGTATATATTTCGTATCCGTTGTCGTCGAATTCGATAACATGCTCTGCGGTCCATGAAAATCCATCTGAACTAGAAGTAACAAATTGCCCGTTACCGCAAGTATTGTAAAGTCCGACCCAACGAGATTTAACTCCACCACCACCACCTGCGGCATAGCTTAAGGTATTCCAAGCTGTAGTGCCATCGCCGTATTTAATACGACTGGTATCTGTTTCTAGTCCTGGCTCACCTAAGGCTAATACAGGGTTATTTGATTGCCAGTTAGCGGCTGTGTCGCGTCTTAGTTTGATTCTAGTTGTCATAATGTTGATGTCCCACCGTCAAGTATTGTATCGTATTCGTTTGGATTATTGTTGGGTGTTGCCCATGTTGTGCTATCCCCGCCTTCTTCAATATAAGCGGCAGTTCCGTTGTTAATAGCTGTAATGCTACTCCATCTATTGCCCATCCAGATATATGTAGCACCGTTAATTGCTACATATTCTTGCCCTAAAGCTGGTGAATTTGGAAAAGTTATTGTTGTCATAGTGTTATTTATTGTAGTTAGCTAGGTGTAGCACCGTTGTATCTAGTCATATAATAGTTGTAGTTTTGTAATATTTCTGTAGGGCTAAGTGCTCTAGTGTATTCGTGTGCGGCAGCAACTCTGCCAGGGAAATTGTAACTGTTTAGAAAAGCACCAATCTGCGGTATACTTGCGGCGGCAATAGGTGTTGTATTACTGTTAGTGCCTGCGGCTGTGCCATCAATGTAGATAGTAAATCCTGTGCTAGTGCTGAACACAAGATTTATATAGTGCCAAGTTCCAGTAGATATACTTTCTGTAGAAAATACAGAGTTCCAGTTTGCTCCATTACCAGCTTGTATATTTGGGCCGCCGTCGAAATAGAAAGCATCAACACCATTCTGGCTAGATAATACGTTGCCTGTTCCATATCCATTGCTATCTACAAATAAAACAATACCTTTGGTATAACTACCTCCAGCTGGTAATATTGCACCAGCAGCCGTAGCAAAAACACCGTTGGCTAAAGACCAATAGGCTGTGCTGGTTCCTTGATTAGTTACTGTGGGTGTGCCGCTAAACGTAAAATTATTTGCATTGCTAGTAAGATCATTCCAAGTAGTTCCTGATGTATAGTTCATCATGTCTAGATTAAACAACAAATCAGTTAGAACTATACCCAAGCTAGGTGCGTTGTTATTATAATCATAAGTTATTTCATCTTGACTAAATGCTTTATTATAAATCTTAATGGAAGATATTTTACCATCTAAGTAAGCATCACTAGACCAATTACTTCGAGCAATATAGTTATTAGTTCTAGTTACATTAGAAATAGCAGTGTTAGAGCCTGAGCTAACTATATTGCCATTCATATATATTGTAGCAGTTGATTCTGATTGAACTACAGCTAATTGGACCCATTGATTTATTGGTATTTGCTGATTGCTGTAAATATTGTCTGCTCCAGTAGTGCTGTATACTGGGAGTCCAGTTTGCTGTTCTGAAACTGCTATCAATACGTTATCGGCATTAGGTCCATTGCCGAAGTCTAATACTCTACTCCATGATTGATAACTGCGAACCCACACCCACGTTATGATAGTAGTTACACTGCCTCTAAACATGTTAGTAGGTGCTATGATAGCAAACTGGTTATAGGTGTTATCGTTAAAATCAATAGCATTACCTGTGAAGACTGGTGCATTTACTAGTGTTGCATCGCGATTGTATCCGCTTAGGTCATGCCATACACCGCCCTCACCTGAATAACTTCTTGGGTTGCCGGCGTCTAGGTAAAGTAAACATACTGGCGGACCAATAGTTACGCCTGGATTAATTGTTACGCCTGGATTAATTGTCAGTGCCATATATTATAACAACCTCTCTACAGTGATAGAGCCATAGTTGGTAATTCCAAAATCATTTGGATTAACTGAGCCCATGAATGTTGCTCTAAATATTCTACCAGTGTCGATACATTGTATACGAACAGTGACATAATCTCCTGGCTGTAGCACAGAACTTATTATGACAACACCGCCTGTATTGGTTACTTGGATCGGTGTTGCGCCGCTCGAACCGGCTGTGGGGTTTGGACTACTACTTGCGGCGAGCCAAGCATCGTAACTCCATATGGTGTTGTATAAAGGATAGCCGCCAGCTGACAAATAACTCTGTATAGTAGGATAACCAGAGGTAGGATCAAAGTAGAACTGATAATCTAAGTTGGCGATTCCGCCGCCACTTGGATAAGTTGTCCCCCAAATACTTTGCGACACTCCTTGTAGTTCAAATGCTGTTAATTGGTTTGTAGCATCTGGGAATGATATACCGCCAGTATTTAATTGCACACCATTTGAATTAATTTGTAATACGCTAGTGTTGCCAGCATATAATACTTGATGTCCGTTTTGTGCGGCATCGCCTCTTATATACTGTGTAAAACTATCCCAGCCAGTGGTGTTATAATTTAGACCAAACCTTGCTACTTCGGTTCCAGTGTCATTTGCGTTAACACCATTTTGTGCTGTTAGACGGAAGTTAGGATCATAGCCATGTGTTAGTTCAGCTGTAACTGCATCGTGCGTAGTTTGATTAATGTAAAGCGCAGGAGTTTCAACTTGACTAGTTACAGTTAACGTTCCATCACCAGTTAATGTAAGTGCTAGGGTAGATCCGCCATACCATTTGAACAAATAAGTATTATTTGCTACAGGAACGCTATTCCACAATCCTCCACTTTCTATACCAATAGCATAGTCTGCATTATCGGCTAAAGTGTATTGATCCCATAGAACAATTCTACTACCTGCACTTCTAGCATTAATAGTAGGTGCGCCAATTTGACTTCCATCGCTTGTGGTAAAATTAAGATACCCAGCGTTCAATGCTAAGTTACCAGTGTTATTTAAGGATAGTGTATAAGGACTATTGGATAGCTGACTAACAGATCCTAGCCATGCTGTAGTTTGTGTAGTAGTATCTGGAAATGTTAAATTCCCAGAAGTTCCAAATGTCCAAGTGTGTGTAGACGATCCGTCATAGCTGTTAATAGTAACTGGACCAGTTCCTGCCGCAGTATTAATAATACCTGGAATGGTAGTGCTACCATCAGGATCAAATTCCCAATAGTGGCTATTTGCCGATACTTGTAATCCTGCTGAACCTGACGTTAATACTGCGGCTCCACTGCCTGTTTGTGGCAGAATAATATTGCCACCGCTATCTAACGTTAAATTGTAACTTCCATTGACTAAACTGTTAGCTGATATTGTAATCCAACTTAGTGTGCTACCGTTTGTAGATAGCACTTTGCCATTGTTTTCAAATTGACTCGGAATAGGTGTAGACTCTGCTATCAACGCATTAACTACACTAACAGTTGCATATTGACTTAAATCAGGTATATTAATTAAATCGTTATAGTCGCCACTGAATGTTGGTTGAGGAATTACAGGATTAGCATCTACCCATGCTCCGCCATAGTTAATATAAGTTCTGCCGTCGAGTGGATTATACCATAATGCATTGGTATCACTTGGGGTAATAGTTTTATTAATACCAGTCCACGCTGTAGTTTGAACAGTCGTGTCTGGGAATGTTACAGCCCCAGTGCTATCAAAATTCCAATAATTTGATCCGCCGCTAGAATATCCCTGTGTTTGAATACTAATACCACCAGAGCTACCTGCTAGCATAGTAACATTGTTGAAATCATCTCCAAATATAAGATCAACAGCTTCTGGATTCTGTTTCATTATATGAAAGTGTGTAGGGCCACCAGGTTCAGGGTGATTACCAAACAATACAGTTCCACGGTCAGTGGTCATGCTAATACCTAAAGTAGCATTGCTTCCATCGATACTATTGTTGTTAGGCCAAGTAATCTTGCTTGGTAATGTTAGACTGCCATCAGCACCAAATGTCCAAGTATTATAGGTATAAGCTCCTGCTGGATTTCCAGATCCAAGGCTGTGCTGAGTATCAGGATTCCAAGTAGCTGATGGATTAGTCAATGTTCCTGTGTTTACATATACAGGATAACCAAACGATGGATTGTTAAGTTGCCAACCGCCATCATATATAATAAAAGAGTCACTGCTTGAATTGTAGTTAGCAGGGACCCACTTAGGAGGTGTCACACCACTTAATCTCGTATAAGTGCCTAATGCGCCACCCCAAACACTACCAGTATCTGTGATAGTTATAGTAACAGGCGCACCATGTATGGATACAGGATCACCAGTTAAACTTCCTGGCAATGTTAAGTTACCATTAGACCCAAATGTCCAACCATAAGCATCAGATCCGCTGTATGTATAGATTTCAATATCTTTGTTGGCAGCACCGTCTATGATAAACCCACCTGGGTCGCTATAACCAAGAGTAGTGCCTTGTGGGAATGTTAAATTACCATTACCATTTGCGCCAAAAGTCCAGAAATGATTATTACTGTTGATTCTTATAGGATTTGGGCTTTGAATTAATGCGCCCTGCCCATCTAAACCATTAGCGAGATTTAAATATCCATCGGCTCCTAAAGTTGCTGTATAGATGCCATTTATTAATCTGTCAGTATGTAAGTTAGGTTTGTTAGTTAGATCATTATAGTTGCCACTAAACAATGTAGGCTTGTTGTATAGATCATCGTAATTGCCATCAAAGCCTAATATTGTTGGCACATTGATTAAATCATTATAGTCACCACTAAATGTTTCTTGTGGGATGTCTGGGCTGGCATCAATCCATGCACCATTGGCATTTACATAAAGTCTACCATCAACAGTATTATACCAAAAGTTTGTATCACTAGGTGCTGTATCACTGATAGTTAATAGCGTAGGTTTATTTGTTAAGTCATTGTAACTACCACTTGTTGCTACAGTAGCTAAAGTTGGGGTCCCGGTTACACTTGAATACGCTACACTTCCAGTCCATGCAGTAGTTTGTGTAGTGCTATCCGCAAATTTAATACCAGTAATGTATAAATTACCAGCTGTTGTAATTTTAGCGGCTAGTGTTCCAGCGCCATAAAATTTGAATCCTAAGTCATCGTTATTGGCTTGATCTACATTAAACCAAATATGACTACCTTCAGCACCTATAGCATAGTTATATTGCGTTCCTTCAGCACCAAAGTCGTACAATCTTATAGAATCAGTAGTTCCGTGAACGTTAGGGACACCTAAATTGCTTTGTGGAAATATTGCACGGCTAGGAATTGATAAGCTACCATCGCCAGCAAACACAAATGTTTTACTGTTTGTAGTTAATTGTATACCGCTAGAGTCATTATTGCTTAAAAGAATTGGTACGCCAGTGTCACTTGTACTAGGTATACTAATGGTAGAGGTTGCACCGCTAGTAGCATTTGCAAGTGCAACTGTTCCACCTGAAGCGGGATATATTGTGTTTGCACTTACAGCCAAGTTACCTAAGTTTGCACCAGTAGATAAAGTTTGCCAACGTAATGTATAGTCCCCGTTACCATTTGGATCATAAACTAAAACTTGTCCTTGAGTTCCTGGTGTGTTAGGAAATATATATCCACCACCAAATACTACAGTTCCATCAGCATTGAATATATGTTGATATGTACTGTTAATAATAAAGTTAAGACTATTATCAGTATTAAAATAAATGTTACCAGCACCATTAGCTGATAAGATACTGCCAGCTTGACCATTATTAGGTATAGTTATTGAACCAGTTACAGTTAATCCACCGGCAGATATTGCTCCAGGCACTGTAAATCCACCGGTGGTATCGAATGTTGAAAAGTTTCCGTTGCTGTTAATTCTTATGGCACTAATACTTTGAATTAACGCACCAGCACCATCTGCTCCGTTGTATAAATTTAAGTAACCATCGACACCTAATGCTACAGTATAACCATTATTTGTTAAACTGCTAAACCCAGTTGGTATAGTTGGTTTATCTGTTAGTTGATTATAACTTGTAACTAGTGTAGGTTTATTAGTTAAGTCTGTATAACTACCACTGAACAATGATGGCTTGTCTGTTAGTTGTGTATAACTTGTAACTAGTGTAGGTTTATTAGTTAAGTCTGTATAGTTGCCACTAAATGGTGTAGCTATACTAATAGTACCGTCGGAGTGTACATTAATATTACTACCAATGATAACACCACCGAGTGTTGTAGTAGTAGCAGGAGTTGTAAGTCCTGCCGGCCCTTGCGGACCAGTTGGCCCTGTATCGCCAGTATCGCCTTTTGGTCCTTGGGGGCCAGTTGGTCCTGTAGCCCCTGTATCTCCAGTATCACCTTTTGGCCCTTGTGCTCCGGTAGCCCCTGTTGCGCCAGTAGCCCCTGTAGGTCCTGTAGCGCCGGTATCACCTTTTAGTCCCTGGATACCTTGTGGACCTTGTGGGCCTACCGGTCCTACAATTTGTCCAACATCATGCCAAGCATTATCTGCGCCCCAGAACCATAAGTTACCAGTATCGGATACCAAATATCCGTTGTCTAAACTATTACCAGTAGGCGGTAAATCTGCGGCTGTTGCCACTGTTCCAAGTAGTGTTACACTAACACCTTGTGCTCCAGTGTCGCCTTTTTGGCCTTGTATACCTTGTGGTCCCTGTATACCTTGTGGTCCAGTAGCCCCAGCAGGTCCTGTACTTCCCGTAGGGCCAGCAGGTCCCTGTGCGCCTGTACTTCCCGTAGCACCTGTGTCGCCTTTTGGTCCTTGTGCGCCCTGTGCGCCCGTAGCGCCTTGTATTCCTTGTGGCCCAGCAGGTCCGGTAGGTCCGGTAGCGCCTTGTGGTCCGGTAGGTCCAGCTGGAACCGATGCCCATAATACACTAGTTCCGTTAGTTTGTAAAAACTCGCCAGTATGTCCGTTTTGTGTAGGGTAAGTGGCAGTACCACCTCCACTACTAACTGCTAATCCTATCCACTTGTTGCCGTCCCATACGTAAGTAACATTATTGTCGCCCGTGTATTGATCACCAGCTTGCGGATTGCTTGGAAAATTTAGAATTGCCATTCCGGGAGTCCTTAATTAGTATCCGCCAGTTAACGGTGCTCTTGCCCATGTGTTAGTTGCTATACAAATATAAACGTAATTAGAATCATAACTAATTTGACCTGGAGTTCCGGTTGCGTTTGATGCTTGAGTTCCTAAACCTATACTAGTTGCTAGTCCGGTTCCTCTTGGACTAGCATCTACCCATCCGCCGTCAAAGTAAACATACAAGCGACCACTTACTTCATCATACCACAGTGTTCCATCTGGATGTGTACTTGGTGCAGTTGAACTAGCAGTGATCGGTGCGGCACTAGGTGTTACAGTTGGCAATGTTTGCCATATTAAGTTAGTCCCATCTGTGGTCAAATACTTGCCACTGTTTCCAGTTGGTGTAGGCAAGTAAGTGTGTAAGTTTGCGTACAGTTCAGTAAAGTTAGCATTAACTTTAGTAAACGCTGTGCGTAACGGATCTCCTGATCTGTCGTTTGCACTTTGACCGATGTTGATAGTTAATTGGCTCATTATACTCTCCCTACAGCAACTTGGATAACTCCGGCTTCACCGTAGTCTTTATCTTCTAATGCTTTACCAATTACAGCACCAAGTGTTGGTGTCGATGCACGAACAGCGTAACCAGGAGTTGCACTTGTTGTCAGCATGTCTCCCTTCTTGACCCGACCTACTACTTTAACCGGAACTCGTCCCGCCAGTGCAATACAAACTTTAATACCCTTTTGTTCTGCGTTCATTACATACGCTGGATTAGTTGTTACTACACCAGCACTACGAGTATCGTTGATCTGAGTAGTTGTTGTAACTTCTTTATCTCCACCAAATACTAATACAGTGCCTGGTTCGTATTCTTGATCGCCTTCGTAGAACTCAGCCAAGTCGGCGTAGGTAGCTTGTAATTTACTTGCACCAGTTAAACTCCAGTTACCTTGAATAGTACCAGCTGTTGTATCTGCACCAGTAGTTAATGTTAATGATTTTAATGTACCTAAGGTCACATCCCATGTGCTCGAAGCTTGTACACTCCATTGTCCAATAACCTGACCAGTACTTGCACTACTACCAGTAGTAAACAATGTTGCTTTTAGTGTACCATTACTTGTATCTAAAGTTCCATAAGTTGCAATATTAGTATTGCTTCCAGTACTACCTGTAGCAGTTATAAAATCAAATGCACCAGGAGTTGTAAATGTTAAACTAGTATTGTTAAGATAAATTGCTTTGTAAGAACTTATTTTTAAATAGCCTACATCAATTTCTTTACTACTACCTGTTTTTAATATGCTACTAACTCCATTGCCACCTGCACTAGTTACAGCAGTTACCCCGTAAGTATTATTAGCAGTATTAGATCCATCATAAGTGACAGTCATTATTCCGCTAGATGCAAAACTGCTATTAACGATACCACCTGCACTAGTTACAACCTGACTTGGAGTATACGTAGTTGGGCTGGCAAAACTACTGCCTAGGTTACCTAATATAGTTCCATTACTAATATATTGTAATTTAGTTAATGGTATACCAGTAATAGCACTTGTACTTGTTAAATGTGTAATCCAACCGTTAGTGCTGGTAAATTGACTACTATCAAAACTTACTAGACCTAAATTGGCCTGTGTAATACCACTAGCACTTGCTTGTGTACCAGCCGCGTTCATAGCTAGTTTGCTTTGAGCAATGCTTGCTGTTGCACTGATTTGGCTATTAACAATTACTCCACTAGCAATACTATGTGTAATTGCTCCAGTAACACTATTAAATGAAATAGCTACATCACCTGCTACCGCAGTAGCATTACGCCATTTAGCCAGTGTAGCATCGTATACTAATAAATTTCCATTAGCTAGTCCGGATATTTGTAAATCTGTTAATGATGATAATTTTCCAACAGTACTTAATCCTGCATCTACGTAAGATTTATTAGCACCGTCGGTTCCGATAATTGGAGTACCTACGTTGCTAATAGTGTAGCCGGCCATGTTAAGGCTACCTTTCATGGCCAATGCTCCGCCTAAACTTAGATATCCATAACCAATTAAATTAGTCAATGCAATTGGGCTACCGCCATGGTCTAAACCTAAACGTCTGTCGATATATCCACGAACAGCACTTTGTACACTTACAGTATCGCTAGCGTTATTAGTCATGCCACTGTCTGTAGAGAATTCACTTACAACAACACCGCGTTTAAATCCTAATCCATCTAAATTACTCAACGCAATACTTGCACTAAATGTAACTGAACCAGTTCCTTGGTCAACAGTAAAGAAGCGACCTACACGGAAAATACCGTTTTGGTCAGTACTTACATAGAATACACGACCTACGCCTTCTTCTAAAATTTCTTGACTTTGCTGTGCGCTCTTAGCAGGGTTACCATAGATAACTGTTGGCCAGTTAGTAGTGGTATAGCTACCGGTACCAATGTTTAAGAAGTCATGGCTGGTAGCACGACATGTACTAATACGTGTAGTAATCTGCGCACCCTCTGCCGCCGGATAACCTATACGTAATGTTGCCGCAGTACTAGAGCTAAATGGCTTACTAATACCTAATTGTGTGCTAGTACCATTAGTACTTTCATTAGTAATAGTTGTTACAGTAGTAAATTGTCCGTATGCGCTTACAGCACTATTGGTTGTATTAGCATAACTAACAGTGCTGCCTGCACCAATCATAGCATATAAGTTTGATATATTACCAAGTGTTTGACTATTGTTAATAGTATAAACACCAGCACCACCGTTAACACCTGATACAAATCCTGTAATATATGTATTAGCAGTAAGAGATGCACTGGCTCCTGTTATAATTTGACCTAGCACAATAGTACCAGTAGTTAAACTAGTTACAGTCAATGACGTGCCACTAATATATCCTACAAATGTACTGCTAGTAGTTCCCACGGCTGTGATAACTGCACTACCATTATAACCGCCAGGATTAAATCCGCTAATTGTAATAGTTGTGCCTACTCCTGGGCTATTACTTTGTGTAGCAAAACTCAAAGTTACAGTAGTTCCAGTAGCACTCAAATAAGTTGTTTGTATACCCCATGTTCCTGGATTATATGGATAGCTTAATGTAATTCCAGATATTGGCCCTGCATTAACACTTGCTGAAATACTAGCAGAATTTAAACTCAATAACGGGCTTAGTGTGTTACTAGTACTTAATTGTACGTAACTGCTGCCAGTGTTGATACTAGCAATGTAATAAATGGTTCCGCTAGTTATACCGCCTAATACTGTTCCAGAAACCGCAGTCCAACTTCCAGTAGATTGTGTAGTAGTGACTAACGGAGTCAATGTACTACTGCTACTAACAGTAATATTATTACCACTGATGCTGGCAATATAGTATACACTTCCAGAACTTAATCCACCGAACGAGCTTCCACCAGTTCCACTCCACGAGCCAGCTGAATTACTTACGGTCAATGTACTGGTTAATGCTGAGTCTGTTGTAACAGTAATTTGATTTGTGCCGCTGTTAATAGTTGCAACATAATATGTTGTGCCGCTAGTAACTCCGCCAAATGTATTACCTGCAAGACTTGTCCACGCGCCCGCACCATTAGTTACACTAATTGCACCGCCACCAAAACTTGAACTAACAGTAATTTGACTTCCACTGACACTAGCAATATAATAAGTTTGTCCGCTAGTGATTCCGCCAAGTACGCTGTTTGATACACTGGTCCAACCACTAGTTCCACTAGCACCATTAGTTAATGTAACTGTTGGACTTAGTGTAGGGCTAGTGCTTAATTGAACTTGATTTGCAAGCGGAGCACCGACAACATAATATGTTGTGCCACTAGTCAAGCCGCCGAGTACAGATCCTGCTACACTGGTCCAGCCACTAGTTCCACTATTACTTTGTGTTAATGTAGTTACTGGACTTAGTGTAGGACTAGTACTCAATGTAACTTGATTGCTATTGATGCTGGCAATATAGTACGTTGTTCCAGCAATAACGCCACCTAATGATCCGCCAGTTGTTATAGAAACAGGTGTACTTGAGTAATTTGATAATCCAAGATTTGCACCACCAAACGAACTACTAATTGCTAACTGTGTACCATTAGCTAATACTTGCGTAATGTAATATGTAGTTGATCCAGTAATGCCACCGACTGTGCTTGAAGCTACAAAACTTTCTCCAACAGCCATACCACCGGTACTGACCACAGTTATTAAATTATTAGTTCCAGTGATTGCAGTACTAGTTTGCAATACATTTGTATTAACAGTATAACTAGTTCCAAGTGTTGGAGTTCCTGATGCACTTTGATTCAATGTGTATGTACCAGCACCGCCCGCACCTGTGCCAAATGCCACAATGTATGTTCCAGCAGTTACAGCAGTTCCTGTGATAAGCATACCAACTGACAATGCACCTACAGGAGAACCCGTTACTGTTAAAGTAGTTGTACTAATAGTACCAGTGAATATTGAAGAATTAGCCGCAGTAATATATACACCGCTGGTGCTAGTCAACGAGCCTCCAGTTATAACCATGCCTACTGCAAACGTACCAGTTACACTGCCAGTTGGAGTAAACACATTTCCTGCTACTGGACTTGCGGCACCATTACCAATGATACCAGTAGTAGACGTAGCTGTAGAAGTAGTAGTGGCAGTTAAGTTAACTGTTTGACTTACTGCTGAAAAGATAATACTTTCGCCTTGTACTAATGCGGCAGTTGAGCTTAATGTAGCTAAATTGCCACTAGCACTTGTAGCTGTTAATGTAACACTAGTATTGGTAACTGCGGTTGGAATTATACTGGATCCTTGAATGATACCAGTAGTGCTACTTAATGTGACATAATTACCAGTACTAGCAGTTGCAGTTATAGTAGGAGTTTGAGTAACAGCAGTAAACACAATTGGTTCGTTAACTACAAGTCCAGTTACTGAACTTAATGTCAACAATCCGCCTGTACTAGAAGTAGCAGTCAATGTTGGAGTATAAGTTACTCTAGTAAACACAATTGGTTCACCAACTACCAGTCCTGTGACAGTGGTTAATGTTAGATAATTTCCAGTACTTGTTGTAGCGGTTAAGTAATCATTTTGTGTAGTTGCAGTAAAGATAATACTTCTACCAACTACCATACCAGTAGTTGAAGCTAATGTTAACACTCCGCTATTGTTTGCCGCAGTTAAAATACTGTTCTGTACACTATTAGCTGTAAACTGTATTGGCATGTAGGTTGTCAGTCCACTTACACTACCTAAAGTTACACCAAGTGTTCCTGAATTAGTTGCACTTGCAGTTGTAGAATATACTCCTGTAATTTGTGCATATCCGTTGTATAATGGATTACTATTATTAGCTACTTGATAATATGTTCCAGCAGCCGGAATATTTGACAATGTTAGATTTAATGATGCCAAATATGGACCGCTTCCACTTAGACTATTAAATCCAGTAATGGATGTTGTAGTACCTGTTGTAAAACTTCCCGGTGCAGTTGGATATGCTAGTGTAACTTGTGTAGTTATAACACCTGCATTAATAACACTATTAGTTGTAGGATTGCTAGATAATACAGGTGTTAGTACACCATCGCCATAGCTTAGTGTGATAGTAGGAGCACTAGTATATCCATATCCAGGGCTGACCACTGTTACAGTAGCAATAGTTCCATTAGATACTGTACACGTTGCAATGGCTTGATTAATTGCTCCACCGCCTGTAATAGTAATGGTAGGTGCAATTCCACTTCCATATTGTGTTCCTGCATTGGTGATACTAATACCACTTAATGTAGCTACCAATGTACTAGTTACACTTGCGCCTGATGGCAACCAAGCAGCCGGACTGATAATAAACGTATTGTTAACAGTATTGATACTTTGAATAATTGTACTTGGTTGTACAACAGCTCCTGAACTGGAACTAGTTACAACCATGCCTACACTAAGACCAGCTACGCTAGCCACAGTAATCAACGTTTGATTTGCAACACTTAATATTTGATAAGTTCCGTTGTAATTACTGTTAGCTTGACCAGATACAGTCATATAACTATCTGCTAACGGTAATGCAGTTCTAAACGGAACATTATATGTTACAGCAGTATATGTTGTTCCTGTCGGGCCAGCGGCACTGCTAGCATAAGTCATAGCATTTAAACCAGTACCATCGGCGCTATTATTATAAACACTATTAGGATCGATGGTTAGATAACCATTAGCCGCAACACCAAATGTTATTGTTCCGCTTGGAGTACCTGAAGCCGCCGCACTTAAAATTACAGTTGCAGTAAATGTAGTAGTACCAGTTATAGTAACTGATGACACAGTCTGGGTTCCATTAAATCCTGAACCTGTAATAATCTGGCCAACACTAATTGTTCCTGCAACACTAGTTACTACTAGAGTGTAAACACCGCTTACGGCAGTATAAGTGCTATAGATACCTGTGGCAATAAATGTTGGTACAGTATAACTTATAATTCTATGTACACGACCGCCCCACCCTGTTATATAAATTCCTTTATTAATTTGGTCAATGGTTGATTGCAAACTAATTTGTAATACAGCAATCTTATTATCACCAACAGTTGCACCTTGAGTCTTTGCAGGGTTACTTGGATCAGGTTGAGAAATATTAGTTGTATCTATTGTAAATTTATAATAGTTAAAACTAGCATCGGCTTGTAAAATTGCAGTGTTAGCTGGTAAGGGTTCACCAGTTGAATCTGTCAAGTTATAGGCAATAATACGATAAATGTCGCCTAGGTTATCGCTATATTGAACAGCGGTACTTGGACGAGTTGGCTTAACATTGCTAATATTATAAAATTTAATATTTTGATTAACACGAATGATAACTTGTTGGCCATCATACAACGCATAAGCTAGACCTGTAGTAATGGTACTGTTTGTACCAGCAGTACTTAAATTAATCTGTAAGACATTTTGTCCATTGATTGTAACTACAGTATGACTTATTGTACTAACTAGATAACGAACAATAGTACCACCAGCCGCAGTATGGTCAATTTCTAATTCAGCATTATTTGGTGGAATATATTCCCAACCTGTAATGTAAACAGCTAATGCTTGAGTAGTAGCAGTCGGAGTCATCAAACTAGCATATAAACCTTGTTTGTAAACACGAGCTACTTGCACCATGTCGTATGCTAGATTAACTGCATTAGGTAATTCAGTTACGTCATATCCACTTGCTCGCATACCGTAATCGCCGTGCGCATTTGATCCACCAATACTACGAATTTGTCCGCCGTTATTGGCCCAATAGTGAGTATGACAGTAGTAACTAAATGTGCTAACTTGCTCGCTGGCCGCGCCGTTAGTTGCAACTATGGCGTAACCTAAATCGTTAATCATAGCAAAGTCATTGGCCAACATACTACGATTACCACCCATTTCAATATTGATAGTAATATTAGCACCGGCATTTAAAAATGTTACAGCTGAACTTTGTATTGATGTTTTATTGTTTTCAATAATTGTACGATCTGCAAGAACTTGAACGTATCCAGAAACGGGTAATGTAGGAGTTGATCTTGTAGTACCTACTGCTACGCCATTGAATACACCGTCGGCTACATAGTCGACTAGTATATTATTAAGATTAGTTAATGTCGTGGCTTCTGTACTAGTAGCAGGAGATAAATTAATTGTTTGTGATAATAAATTACCAGCACTAACTGTTACAGTTTGATTTTGAACAACTTGAGATAAGATTGTTCCTAATCTTACCAATGCCGCTGTGTAATAAGTTTCTTGTCCTAAAATTTGACTTGTGCCATTACTCCAATATGTTTGAGCATTATCATAAACACTACTATTGCCTCCATACAAGAAGTCATATGTTAGCGCATCTATGAAATAGCCAAAATTTCTACTAAATGTAACTGCGTTGTAATTAAAGATTGCTCGGGTACTATAGTTGGCAGATAACCAAGCTACAATCTCTGATCTAATAAACGCCTTGTTAGCAATTAAAATAGCTACAGCATTGCTGGTATTAGTTGAAGTACCACTAGGAATTGGAAACGTTGGAGTAGGTACTGCTTGTAATCCGTTGTTAAGAATGTTAGTTACAGTTAACGCACTGGCTAATATTGCGGCCTTGCTAGAAGCAGATACCGAAGCTGTAACAGTTCCAAGAACCGTTTGTGTATAAGTTCCAGTTAATGCATATTGTACGCTTGTTGTTGTACAAGCAGTTACCGTAAATGTACCGTTAAAATTACTTGGACTAAATCCTGCAACTGTTATAGTAGAACCTACTGTGTAAGGAGCAGACACTTGAGTGGCAAATGTTATTTGAGCAGTACCGCCGGCACTAGTAGCATTAGTAGCAGTCAGTACTGTGCCAGTACTAGCATTCATTAATGATGCAGTTTGATTGATACCTGATTGTAAGAATAATTGCTGGATACCAGCTACTTGATTAACTGCTTGTAGATAAAATAAACCTGATTTAATAGTTTGATAATTTGATCCAAATATTAAGTCATAAGTTAATGCATCTACTTTATTACCCATGTCTGCTGAAAAACTTGGAATAGTTCCATTAGTTGCTACATTGTAAAATGTTGCAGTATTAAATGGAGTACTTACATCTAATGTAAGTACAACTGTTCCGCTAATTACATTTCCAGACCCGTTGGTATTTTGTGTATAGCTAGTAACATCATTTACTTGATAACGATTACCTTGTACATAATATACACAAGGTATTTGTGGAGCACGTACATCAAGTCCACTATTAATACCTCCAGTCACTGTGACAGTAATACCATTATTGGTTACACCTGTGATATTACCAAACAATCTTCCGGCAAATCCGTCAACAAATTGTCCGCCAGCAAATCTCTTACTGTTAATACTTTGAGTAAAACTTGCACAAACTTGACCATAAGGTGATTTAGTTTTAACTTGCCCCTCTGGATCCAACACCATGGCAAACCCGCCATGCCCTTGGAATGTAAGATTGCTCACACGAGTAGCATCGTTACACAATAACACATCGATTAATTTATTGTTTAAGGCAGTGCTTGTGACATCTAACGGATTACTCAAATAATGGCGACCATAATCATATGTGCCATACAAATGCCAACTACCGCTAGCATAAGTTGTTCTAGCAGGAAATTGATATATCACGCTACAATTTAATGTATTACCACTAATGCTGGTAATTACAGCCTGTCCAGGATTAGGACTACTATTGTCGACTAATACTTTTCCGATCCAGCTTGCTTGAGCTTGCCCCGATCCTAATGTAGCTACTATGGTTCCACTGGTTCCACTAATAGTCAAGGTAGTATTGCTGGCATAGTCTGTTGTGTAGTTAATAAGACCAATTAAATTAGCATCGATAACACTATCTCGGAAGAAGAATATTTTACGCCATGGACTTAAACTAATTCGATCGATAGGTCTAATAATAGTTCTACGGAATTCGTCTCCCTTAATACTACAGTTGGCTGGTAATCGAATTGGATAATCTTCGTAATAAATTCCGCTCTCAACGAAAATTGTTATGTTAAGATCCTTAACAGTCTCACCAAAATCTAATTGCTCGCCAACTTGGAAGAATCCTGGACGAGTCAATCTTACTTGAATAGTATCTTGTCCTGATAGATTATTTGGAAGATATTTAACAATAACTCCGCCTGCACCACTGACTGCACCTAACAATATTTTAGCAGGGATAATGTGTACATCACCGGGCGCTCCCTGATCTACATAACCATTCCCGCCATTATCAAAATTAATGTTATATATACCAGTACCATAAGTAGCAGTAGGAACTACACCTAAACCATTAGCAATAATGTTTAGTACTGTAGTCATGTTAGCAGTGAATATTCCAATAGCAGTCGAGCCTGGTACTACTGGATTAATTTGACCCATTACACTAGCTGATCCGGCTGCAATGGTACTGGCTACAGTTACACTACTTGTAGTGCAAGCAGTTACAGTAAATATACCGTTGAATGTTGAAGGAGTAAATCCGCTAAAATAAATTACTGTGCCAACAGTATAAGGCGCACTAGATTGTGTTGCAAAGGTTAGAGTAATACTAGTACCATTTGCAATGCCAGTGTATACTACAGCAGTAGTTGATCCGCTACTGAATACTTGACTGTATAAATTTTGAAAACGTGTTTGTACGGTTTGATTAAGGACTTGAATACCTAATGCCTTAGCAAATGCAATACCGTCAGTAGTCTCTGTAAGTTGTGTTCCAATAGCTACCGATTTCGCTGAAGCATTTTTATAATAACTCTTACCGGCATTAACAGTTTGATAATTACCGCCAGTGAGAATATCAATGGCCATAGCATCAATAATATATCCTATATCTCGATAGCAAGTAGTTTGATTATAACTAAATCCGCCTTTGTATGTAGCAGATAGATAGTTATTAACAGCGGTAACAATAGATGTTTTATTATTAACAAAAATTGTACGTGCCGCTAAGTTATTGCTATCATAACCGGTTAATGACGGCGAGCTAGAAACTATGGCAGTACTATTACCAATGTATCCTAACATAGCGTTAAACAGATTGTTGATAGTAGTTGCCGCGGCACTTCCATCAACCCATGCTGAATTAAACACTTGTGATGTTGCAGAATAAGTCGGGCTTACTGCAACGTTACTTGTTACTAATGGAATTATATTTTGTAAATGACCGATAGCCGCTAATTGTATAGCTAATTCTGTATTAGAAAATACACTAGCACCATTAGTTCTATATTGATTGGCAGCATAGGTAGTAGCTAAGTTTCCTCCATAAGTTATATCGTAACAAACTGCTTCTACCAAATACTGCATATGACCTTTGAAATATGCTACGCCATCGGCCGGAACAAATGTTGGATATTGAGATATTGTCCATGCATAAGTCTCTTCGCTTAGGAAATTTATATTGGCTAAGGCTGCCGATCTTGCATCTGTAATTGTATTAGACAGGCCTGAAGGACTATTATAAGAAGGAGTGGTTCTACTACTAATACCATTAGTCAATATTCCAGTAATCAAACTAAACAAATTATTAACAGTAGTATTAATACCACTATTGTTAATAATTGAAAATGATGCATTTGCATTAATATAACTTACTGCGGCAGCTTCTAATACAGACTTTTCACCTGAGCTGGTAAATTGAACTCTAGCATCGTGTAAACTTCCTGAACTTGGAACTGTTGGTAAAGTTATACTTGGACTAGGTACGCTTACACTACCTACAATACTAGCAATGGTTGTTAAGTTTGTACTAACACTAGAAGAAACTACACTACCGCCGGTTAATGTAGTATTTTGATATTGTAAGAAACTTGTTTGATATATAACAGCTGGCGCAGTGCTTGTAATAACTGCTTGTACAAGAGTATTAATATAATTGATAGATGCTACTGTGGCCGCTTGCTCACTACTAGCTACTTGTAAATAATTATTTCTCCAATATTGTAATCCAGCATATGCGCTTTGACTGTTGCCGCCGTACATGAAATCATAAATCAAACTCCAAACGATATATTTTACATCTCGTTGGCAAGTGGTAGTATTATAGATAACATTAGGATAATTAGATTTTAAGTAAGCAACAATTTCTGCTTGAATGAAAGGAATGTTGTTTAGCAATAAATTCTTAGCATTATTTTGTCCAGTGGTGCTAGTGCTCTGAGAAGCAAAATTTACAGCTGGTATGGTACCATAATTAATAATATTATCTATTACAGATAAACTTGATTGTAGTGCGGCAATGATTGTCGACGAACCTGACACACTAGACAGTTGTGATATAGTATTAACCATATCACTCAAGGCAGCTACAATTTCTGCATTAGTTAATCCAGTATTATAAGAGTTAAAACTTAATGCAATTTGAATACTTTGATAGTTGCTACCAAACACTAAATCATAACCTAATGCATCTAGTACTGCACTGATATATGTTTCAGTGTTAGATACATTGTAACTATAAGTAGAAATAATATTCTTAGCATAGTTTATACCATCAGTTAATTGTGTCAATTGATTGGTAATGATATTAGCGTTAACAGTATTGAATAAAGTTGCCGCCACACTAGAGCTGTTATGTGTAGTATTAAACACCAAATCATAACCAATTCCGTCTAAAATACTACCTAAAATATTTGTATATGCAACTTGATCTAGTGTAAATGTATTAACATATTTTTTGTTCAAATATGCAATAGTTTCATTTTGAATAAATGTTTTATTAGCTTCGAGTAAATCTGCCGCATCTTGATAACCCACCGCATTAGCATTGCCGCCGGTTAACTGTATGCTTTGGATAGTACTAAATGTTTGAGTAGCTTGGCCTGTAGTACTGGTCCAAGCTATACGTTGCTTATAAGGGCCGGGCTCAATACCAGCCAAATCGATTAAATTACTAGCTTGCAAGGCAGCCGCACCGATAGTTTTATAAGCATATTGCCAATAACGGCCTTGTTTACCAGCCGGAGTTTTAGTCTGGCTGTCATCACCACTAGTAGTACTGACAAACAAATTTACATTACTACTATAGGTATTATTATCTACATAGTATTTTGTAGCCGCTTGTAAGTCATTAACACCGTTAGGAGTACCTGCGCCCGACAAAGGTGCCGGATGATCGCTAAGTGTTAATGCTCCAGTCATGGTATCTCCACCACGATAGACTACATCCTTACGTTGCATAACTTCAGTACTTACATAGTTACTGCTTAGTAATGGATTGTAATCTGGATCACTAGTTTGAGGAGTAGAAGGTTGTGATCTAGACTTAAACGCATTAGTTACTATACCGTTTTGAGCTTGTACATAGTTGCTGTCAGCATAACCTTTGGTTACAGGTAATTGAGCTAGAGTAGTCTGCACACCTATGCTAGCATAAGCTGTGTTAAATTGTGTAACTAATGCGGCGCTAGGATCGCTTAAACGTCCAATAGTGAATAAGTTAGCGTTTAAACTTGTTCCTAAACTAGGTAGCGATTGATTTATCAAATTGCTTGCGGTAGCACTAACTGTAACAGAACTGTTATTACTAGTATCTATTGTAACTCCAGATCCTGCAATTAAAGTTCTTGCAGTAAGCGCAGTACCTGTGCCATTCGACATGATAACTTGACTACTTCCGTAGCTTGAAGGAGCATCGCTAAGAGTAGTAAATTTAATAGTACCCCCTGCTCCAAAAATGGCATATAGTTCTGTAAAGTTACTGTTAACTTTTCTAAAACTTTCGCGAATACTATCGCCTGTACCGTCGTTACCTTGTACGCCAATATCAACTATTAATTGTGTCATTGTTTAAACTCCAAAGCTAGAACCGCATCCGCAAGTTGTAGTTGCGTTAGGATTCTTTATGCTGAATGAACTACCTTGTAGGTCTTCTTTATAATCTATTTCTGCACCAGTTAGATATTGCATGCTCATGCTATCTACTAATACTTTAAATTCACCCAATGGAACTTCAAAATCGTCCTCATTGATTTCTTCGTCAAACGTAAAACCGTAGCTGAAACCACTACAGCCTCCACCTTGGACGAATGTACGTAATGCTAATTTAGGATTATTTTCTTCAAGGAGTAGGTCCTTGATTTTTGCTTGTGCTGACTCAGAAATTGTGATCATGATTGCCCTCGATATGATATTTATCAAAGGCTTTTTATAACCTTAATGTAAATACAATTATGTATCTAACTATTGAATCTCAGCAAACACAATATGTACGCACTAGTAAGCGCGGCAAGCACCATACTTATATGCGCAAAAAAGCCGTATTGGTTTTTAAATGCGACTGCTGTCAAGGGATATTTAAACGTGATAAAGGCAATATGGATCCTAAGCGACTAAACAATAATTATTATCACGTGTGCGGTAATTGTGATGCTAAAAAGTTTGCCCAGGAAAAGGGTGTGGAAGCAAGGCGTGTTTGGGACATGCCTGTAAGCAGTCTAAAGACTATAGACCAGTTTTAATCAAGTATTATATTTGAATAAAAAATATATCGATCAAAGTTGCCGTTTCGCATGCCATGCACGGCTGATGAGTTATTGAAAAATAAAACTCCTTGCCCCCGTTTGCCTGATGATGTGTATATCAATTCTTCAGTCATAGGATTATAAAAATCAGTACCGTACTGGTTGTCTGTTAGATTTACAACCATTTGTGCAACTATATGTCCGTTGTCGAGATGAGGACCCATGCGTATATTTGGCGAATCTTTAAACAATACAGGACATATCGCTGTATGATTCTTATAAAAATCTATGCCTTTAAACCATCTTTCTCTAAAAATATTATTGTCAGTATTATAGATATGATCGAGAACTTTTGATTTAATACCCAAAGATTTTGCACAAAGATCTGTTAGGATTGTAGATTCATTGTTAAATTTAAATCGCCCTTCCATGTTAGCACCTTCAGAAGACCAAATGTCATTTCTTGCAAGCTCAGGCGTCAAACTATCAAAATCTAAACCCTTTAGCTCGATGTCCCAAATTAAAGAATTGCTGGCAAAATATCTGGTACGATGAAGATCTTTAAAAATTATATCCATAAATTTATCTTCCAATTTTAGAAAACTTACTCTCTGAAATAACCTTTGTAAACCCAATTCTAGAACTAATAATATTCCAGTTGATAATCTTCCACTGGTTACGCAAATAGCCTTTTTTGTCTGCTTGATAGTCTAATGCCCACGCATGTTCCCACCAGTCAACTATTAAAACAATATCCATCTTAATTTCGTGGTTCTTGATAGTTTTAATTTTACCATCTCGAGCTAGGTATACCCAGCCACTGCCTTGTATTTTCATTGCTTCTTTTTCAAAATCAGCTATAAATTTGTCAAATGTTTTAAAATGTCTAGTTATAAACTCGCCAGCAGAACCGTCCGGATCATTATTTCTTGCAGGTTCTTGATATTGAGTAAACAATAAATCGTGTAAAAACGCACCTGCTTCATTAAAATCAGCATCGCCTTCGCCGTTATTAAACCGATCAACATATCCTTTGTATAATTTTCCATAATGGTAGTTGATAGTATCCTCACTGATACTAGGTTCTAACGCATCGCGTTTGTAAGGCAATTTAGTTTGTTCTAAAGTTTTAGGAGTTTTTCCTTCATTTAGGCTAACATAACGAATAAAATTATACATAGTGTAATATTTAGCGATATAAATAACATGGAGGATAATATACCATGTTAAAATTTATCAAAAGTTTCTTTAAAAAGCAAGAAGCACCTGTTGCTGAATACAAAGTAGAAGCACCAGCACCAGTTGTTGACGTTGCACCAGTTCCAGCCGGCACACCGCTAGTAAACGATGCTGGTGTAGTTGTTGCTATTGCTGATGGAAAACCTGCTAAAGGCCCTAAAGTTAAGAAAGAGCCTGCGGCTAAGAAAGCACCAGCTGTTAAAAAGCCACGTGCTCCTCGCAAGCCTAAAGCAGAGTAAGAGCTTTAGCCTGCTTGTAAAGAGCAAAGCTGGCTAGATTCTTGCCCTTGCTTTCGCACATGATATCGTGCGTACCTAAAAAGCTCAAAGCCCATTCATTCGTTGCTGTGTTCCAGTAAAAGTCTGAATGTGCTCTGAGCTTTTGCTTTTTGTAGCCTTCTAGAATAAGCTGGGCATGAACAGGTGCGGTAGACTGGTCGTGGTCGATAAGATAATCCTCACGACTAACTGAATAGTGACAAGTAGGCCGCATACCACGCCAGCTATCAACAACCCTCTTAACACGGTCATCGTTGGCGTTAATGTACTCTCCTTCACGAATCCAATGGTGATGTATATCAAGCACGATAGGCACCAAATCAGTAATAGTAAGACAGTCATTTAACCCCCATGAGTTTTCTTCGTTCTCAATTGTAATACAGTTGCGGGCCTCGGGTGTGAGTAACTTGTAGGCACGTCTAATACCTTCGGGACCTTGTTTACCCGAGATGTGTACGTTGATTTTGAAATCCTGGAAGGATTTACCGTAGCCCATGTAACGTGCCATATCTGCATGATATTCAAACTCGGCTATCGAACGCTCGACAATGCCTGGGTTATCACTTGCCAAAACTGTAAATTGGCCAGGATGCATAGACAAGCGAATATTGCTATTGCGAGCAATGTCGCCCACTCTCGCAAAGTGCTTTTCGCAGTATGATACAACGTCAGGTTTACGCCAATAATCAGCAAAGTCAGCGTGAGTATAAGCAGGCAGGATGTCAGAGCTAATCCTAACCATCCTAAGAGGAGCATCAAGGGTGCTGACACGTTCAACTAGTTTCCTTGTTGCTTCGATATTGCCTACCATTAGGTCCCATAACTTTTGCTCCGCGACATCTCTTGACTGTCTATTTAACCAAGAAATAGTTGTTGTGCCTGTGTTGTATTGTTTGGCATCGTCATCTTTGCCAATACCGTTGACCTGATGAAGGTGGTCAATCCATTTACATGCGAAGCCTATACGTTTCATGTGTGCCTTTACCAGTGACGAATCACGCCTAAGATTATAAAAATGTTTGTAAGTACATATGATAACACAATTAAGGTACGAATGCAAGCAATTCGGTCCGATTCCTTGTCCGTATTGCCTGCTTTTTCACCTAATGCTTTGGCCCAAATGCGCCAAATGTACTTAACCCTCGTACGTAGCCGAATTAGCACCGTGTTCAAATACTTCAACTGATTTAACTCTTACTGTTGGGTTAATCGGGTAGCGTTGATTGCCATTTACTAATAAGTCTGCCATTTTGTCGTATGCCATTTTGGCAAACATTTCACAGCCTACACCTTCCACAATACGCAAATCGCACAAGCCGCTGTCATTGAATCCACCTTTGATTTCATTTAACTGTTTGAATGTTTCAAGATGGGGGTCGTCTTCTGCAATAACTAAAGTGTGATCAAACATATAGTCTGCCCATGCTTTGAAATCTTTAAGTCCGCCAAAGTCCATACACCAGTTTTTATCATCTAGTGTGTCGCATTCAAAGATTAATTTGATGCCAATTGAGTATCCATGCAATGTCGAGCAGTGGCTGTGTGAGGCACGCCATTGTCTAAAACAGCATGATAAGCCGCGGTCGTTACCGTAAGTTTTTGTTGAGTAGTATTTTGCCATTGTTGTCTCCTGAGATTAGCAATGGCGGCAGAGTTTATATTGCGGGATGACGCCTAGTCCGCATATACTAATTATACACTTTTATAGTACAAGGTCAAGATTAACGGTGACCGATTCCACCAAACGGCAACCAAACTCCAGGTGCTCCTGCAACTGTACAAATCCATCCAACATATCCATTGTTGGTAGGATTAGCGTTCCAGCAAATGTCGCCTTGATTAAAATCGCCTTGTGTTGGCGCATCAAAGCCTGTAATAAACTTTTTATTGTTTAGTTTAACATTTCCAGCAACTTCCAAATCAAAATTTGAATCTGGATTATTAATACCGATAGATAATGTGCCGGCCACTCTAACCGGCTTAGCAGTACCAAAGTCTCCAATTGTGATGCCATCATTATAGCTTTGCAACACATTAACAGTTTTACTTTGTATAACTAAATTATCAGTAGTATTAATAGTGCTTCCATCTATTAATGTAGATACGCCATCACTACTTTGAGTAACCTTAAGAGACTTAACACTTAAATCAGTGTTTGCCGCAATAATTCCACCGTGGAATACTGCATTTCCTGCTACAGTTAACTCTTGCAGTACGCCTAAAGTCATCAAGTTACTTTGAGTAACACTTGCACCTAATATGGTTTCATTTAAAACTGCACGGCCATTGATGTAGTACGCTTGATTTGATTCTAAATCTATACTGTTAGTTGACCAAATACGATCAGGATCGCTACGGAAAATAAATTGACGTTGGTAATCTACAGCTGACCATACTAGCCCTAATCCGTATATTCCGCTGTCCGTACTAGGTAAAAACTCTACTGGAGCCGTTTTGGTAATCCTAGTTTCAGAAACTAGATTATTAACAGTAAGTGTTCCTTGAACACTTAAATCTCCGCTTACTGAAACATTACCATTACTGTTTACCACAATGCGTGGCAATCCATCTGTAACAAATGTTAAGGTATGATTGCTGTACGTGCCAAATTCTGCATGATTAAAATCAGGACTGCCTAGGCCGATTTCAACGTTATTATCAATAATGCTTAGGCTGTGACTAGGATCTTCTGTACCTAGACCTAAACGATTAAATGTAGTATTAAAAAAAGCAAACTCGCCTAATACTGCATCACCTGAAACCGCTAGAGTGTTTAGCGTTCCTACTTGTTTAAGATTACTAGTAGTAATAGTTACGCCTAGTGCTGTTGCACTAATTACAGGTACATCGTCGATCCTGTAATCGTTACCGGCAGTAATGTTTAAGCTGTTGTTAGTAAGTAAAGCGCCATTACGGCTAATAAACTGTGGAGTTGTCGTCATAGTTGAGTCTCTTTATATGATATTTATCATGAGACCCAACTATAACTACATGCTTAAACCACTTTCAATAGCACAATCTCTTCATTGATACGCCCGTTCATCTTAGTATCCGTAGCATTAATATCATCTAAGAATTTGCGTAATTGTACTTTGCCCGCCGATTTAAACTCTTTGAGCTTTTCTTCGGGTTTACGTAACGTCTTACAAATACTTGTATGCTCATTAAACCCGGTAATTGTAGTACCTTTAACACCTAAGTCTTGATATTCTGCGGCCACATACTTGCCCAATTTACGAGTCTTAGTGTTAAACACCCAAAGTTCCTTTGCACCGATAATATCAGTAGGATTAATCGACACCAATTTCAAAGGCTCGTTGCTTTTCATATATTTCATTTTGGCAACAATCTTCTCTTTTGGTTGCAATTTACGAGCTTTTGGCTTGCGATTTGCTTTAGCTTCTTGGCTCAGCATGTCACATGCACTCATAATTTCCTGATAAAAAGCAATCAAATTCTTAATTTGTTTCTTGCTACGATGCCCGTAACCCTCACGTAACTGCTCATCAGCTTTGCCGGATGCCAACTCCTCCAGTTCAGCTAAATCCCTGCTGTAGAGGGTTTTAATAACCCTAGCATGGGCGGCTTTGACTTCTTTGCCTTTGAGCAAATTAAGCATTTTGAACGCTTTTGGATCAAAATTTTCTGGATCTTCTTGGAAACCTTCAATGGCATCTTCGATTTCTTCAGTCATTTTGTAAGCAGTTTCACGCAAACGATCCTGAATACTTGGCTGTAATACTAAGGGTTTAGCTTCTTTAGCTTCAACTTCTTCAATATCGTTTTTACCAGCTTCGATTACAGTAACGATTTCGTTACGTAACCAAGCGGCTGTGTCTCGACCTTTGTTAAAATCTGCACGAATAGAAGGCATGCCACGTAGCAAACAACTAGCAATCGCGCCCATTGTAACATTACAACGTCCGTCTTTGGTTTTCTTAAAAGCCGCAATGTCAGTTTTGGTGCAACCAACATCAGTCATCCATTTAAGAACTGCTGGCTTTAAATCTTTGCCCGAAAACTCCAAACGGTAGTATTCTGTAGCCATGTGAAACTTCTTTAGGAATTCAGCTTCCGTCCAATTTTCATGTCCGTCCCAAACTGGACTGTGATCTTTTGGTACTCTTGAACGAGTTGCTGTAGCTGTTTTAGCCAATTTCTGCTCCTGTTTTGTTTAACATGTGTATATTATAGCGCCAAAATGAGTGCCTGTCAACCGTAAAATTTAAGTATCTTTTGGTAAACTTGTCCACATAACTATCCCTCTTTTGGATTTTAAACCTTTTGCAAGATAATTATCGGAAGTATGAAACCGAGTTCTGCTGGTTGCGTTCATCCAACCTTTACGCCACGGAAATATATCATGGAGTGTTAAGTATTTGAACTGTTCTTTATCACTGTGTGTAAAATAAGTTTGATACATATAATCACTTATAGCATTTTTAGGTTGAATATTATTTTTAGATACCCATTCCATTACACTTTTGGTCCAAGGGCATTGCTCTTCAAATATAAAAGTATTACTATTAAAATCATCCATTGGTATAATAATAGTCCACGCATGCATGTAGCCAGGGCCAGGTTCTGGAGTTAGTGTATCCGAATGTGGTATATAGGGTTTAAATGAATCCATAATATGGCAATCGTCTATATAGATATTTTCATGTAGTATTTTTTTAAGTTTTGGTAATAATATATCGGCAATTTGTTTATGAGGATCATAATCGTATAATTTAATATAGTGATAATCTGCTTGATGATCGCCATGTTCTTCTCCAGATTTTCCAGTTTCTATATTATGTAAAGACATTATGTCGTGTATTAAGTTTATTTCATCATTCGATAAAAATTTTTCAATAGTTTTTGTATCTATGTTCATGCAGGCTCCGTTGTATCTATTTGTGTTAATTTCCAAGTCTTTTTTCTATATTGAGGATGAACAGTTTCTTCTACTTGAATAGTATCTGATATCCAATTATTAACATTGCCAGTTAAGGTAATTGTTTGTTCAAAACTCATATCTTGTCTTTTTCTTTCGGATGCGTAGTCAACATCGCCATACATGACTATTTTTTTATCATCATCATTTCTTTTATTAGGATCTGTGTGATCTAACTTATGATGTACGGTCATGGTATAATTACCTGTATTATCTATAGTTGCTGATAAATCGCACCAATAGTTTCTAGATAAAAAACTTCCAAAATTCTTTTTATCTAAATCAGGATCGCAATGGAAAGTCCAAGTGTGAGAACCGTATACTTCATATAGGCTATACATAAATCCAAGATAATCTTCTAAAAACTGCCCAGCAAGATCGTTTGTAATTCCTTGTTTTAAATCTATAAAATTATTTTGTTCTAATTGGTCGACATCTCTTTTCTTTTCATAGGTCAAACTATAAAACTTATCGATGTCACTATAAAATAATCCAAAGTCTACTAACGTGTCTTCGAAATTATTTTTCATAGCATGACACCAAATATTCATTAATTTAACACGTAAGAACCTATGTATAATAGTATTTTTATATCCACCGGTATACCAGTCACCTAAAAATTTATCATTAGGATGACCTTTGTGAATAGTTCCATCTGGATTGGTATGTTTCCACTGCATGTCGTAGGCTTGCCAATTAGTATCCATGTCGCTATTAGGTGTAATTCCTGCCCCCATTCCAAGGCTAGCTCCTCCTATCCATTTACGACAAGAAAACATAAGTTGTCTACTATGCATATGATCTATAGGTCGCTCGGTTGGGAATCCTTGTAACCAACTACTGTGTATAAAAATTCCTGCCGCATGGCAGTCTTTCATGTTTTGAAGAATTTCCCAAACTTGAACTTTCTTATGCATATCGTTTAAAACTTTTTGACTTCCTGATTCAATGCCAAAACTTAACATAGTGCAACCACTACGCTGTATTTTTTTAAAAAAATCTGCATCCATTCTGCCATCACATCTGCTGTAGCAATTCCATTTTAAATCTAATTGGCGTTCAATAGCAATATCCATCCAGGATTCAAAAGTTTTTAAACTTCCGTTGATTAAACTATCTACTATCCAAAATCTTCTAGTTCCATATTTGTTTATCTGATGTTCCAATTCATCTACAATTAATTCTGCATCTTTATTTCTATATTTCCAAAAATGTGTCTCTGCACAAAAACTACATTTAGCAACACACCCTCTACTAGTTTCTATACTAACACCGTTTATTTCATATAAATCTAAATTATAATCGGAGTAATCAGGAAACGGATACTTTTCTAGTTTTAATCTACTATCTACTGAGCCCAAAACTTCGTTAAAAGGATTTTTATCCGGCAAATTTTCTAATAATTCTAATAATTGAGATTCAGCTTCGCCTTTGAAAATATAGTTAAAGACATTACCTACATTATTAAACCACCATTCCCCAGTCATTGTTGCCCCTGGACCGCCTGCAAGAATAATAATGTTAGGATCTAAAGATCTTATTTTTTTTGCAATATGTAATACAGCGAGTTGGTTTGTATTATAGATGCTAAATCCTACCACACGAACTTTTGATTTTAAAATATCTGATATAACTTCATCGAACATTTCGTTCAACTCTGGCAACAATACATTATTAAAACTTTCAGGATCTTCCCATACAAAATATCTATTACTTTCCCAGTAATTAATTCCATGTTTTCTTTGCAAGTGCGGAGCAGATTCTGCATTAATATCGTATACCTTAACACTATATCCTTGATCTCGCATTAGCGCAGTTAATTTAGCTGTACCGTACGGCGGGAAAAATTTACCCCAAGACGGAGCCAATATCATAGCTACCCTGAATTTCTCGGTATCCGACCATTCTTTCACTGGATTTTTTTTACCATATCTTAACGATTTGGTTTTTTCATCTCCGCTTAAAATATGTCTTCTAATAAATTGATCTCTGTCACCGATAAGGTTTACTTTAGCAGATTCCTCTTGGATAGATAACTTGTGTAAATTTTCTTCGGCAACTACACGTCTTCGAAGATCATTCCATAATTCAGGTAAAGGCTGCAATTGAAATCTTTCTTGAAGAATTTCTGCATAATTATCAGGCCTATTAGGATTTTTTGCGGCTGCTTCTAATACATTGAAAAATGTATCTTGTTTTAAAGTTCCAGTTAATAACCATGTAGGGCAATCTGAATCTTGGAATATAGAGACTCTTAGATTATAATCTCTTATTGAAATTGCGCTTTGATGAAAATATTCATCAATATCTGTCCATTCGCCATTTGGTCCTGATCCGTTGCTCATATTTTTTCCATATATTGATCTTCGTATTCATCTGTATAGTAATAAGATAAATCCGTATTTGCATGAGGAACAAATTTTGGAATTACAGGATTCCAAACCCCAGTGTCTAGTGCGTGACATATATCTTTTGCAACAATTAAGTTCATTTCTTTTGATAAATGGCAAGTAAGTCGTTTTTCTATTCTTCCGCCCACTGCCATATAAGGCCAATCAAACTTGCTAGTATCTGTGATGCTACTAATAAATGTATCCAAATACTCGTTCATACATGGCCCAAGGATTTCAGGATACATTGGTTTTCCATTGTCTGGTCCGAAAGGATTATAAAAAATGTTGATGAATAACGTGTCGGGTCGTAAGGTTTTGACTTTGTGGAGCATTGCCCTACATAAATCATATTGCGTCTCGTCGTGCATAAGGTATAAGTACCAATCTTTAACAGCTTGTATTTTCTTCTTATGTTCATTAGTATATTCAAATATATTAGATTTTTCTAAGTAACAGGCTGATCGATATCCAGGTATAGTAGCTTCTTCGCCAGAAGGCCATGTCAAATTAGTATGAAAAATTCTATGGGGGGTAGTAACAAAAAAAATATTTTTATCATGTTTCTGGTGGTTCTCTATAAATTTTTTATATGCATAATACACACTTCCGCCGCCTCTTGCATATATAAAAGGTTTATAATGGCCGCCTAAATGAAACATCCAACCGTCCCAATCCATGGTATCTCTTAGACCGTTATGGCCATGACTAGGGTCTGCAAAACTATCTCCAAATATACCTAATGTTGTCATCTAAATTCCTTAGTCTAATTTAATCTTATTAAGCCAATGGCCGGTTTTTGAAGTCTCAAAATAATAATCAAATGGACTGTCTTGTTTTATATATGAAGGTAAAGATGGATTCCATATATTCGTTTCCAGTGCTGAAATCACATGGGATGCTAGTAGATCATTTACCTCTACAGTAAAATGGCATACAGTTCTTTTTTCAGGAATTTCAGTGTATACTTCGAGCCAACTGTCTCTTCCATTGTACTCTGGTTTAAAGCTGTTTACTAATAAACTAGCATAATCAGTCATAGATGGTCCGGGAATATTTATGTTATAATCATTACTCGGATCATAGTAATGCACCGGTATAAAAAGTGTATCCGGTCTTATTTTTTTTATTTCGTTGTACATTAGATAACCAAAATCGAGAAACGGAAAATGGGGCATTAGATAATCATACCAATCAGATATAGCCTGACAAATTTTCCTATTTCTTACAGATTCCAGGTGATTTAACTCAAGATGATCTTTTGCGACTCGCCCACTACCACATGTTAACATCCAGTGATTAATTTCTGTAAACTCATCGATTGTAACAGGTATTCTTGTAAGTGCTGTACACACAAAAATATTTCTTTCGTATTTTGTATGATTTTGTAAAAATTTGTTATATGAATAATAAAAACTTGAACCGCCTTTTGCGTATACATCGACTTCTTGATTTAATTTATATATCCAAGCATTAGAAGATAAGGTAGGGTCTACACTATGGCCATGACTAGGGTCTGCAAAACTATCTCCAAAAATTCCTATTTTATTCATTTATACTTCCTGTTGTAACCATGGCAAAAATAATTTTGTATCATGTTTCCTATATTGATCCATTTTCTTAATTATTTGATAGCTTTCTTTTTGTTTACTTTTTGAAACAGATGAATTTACTAAAATATTAACAGATGATTCTAATACAGCAAGTTTTTGCATACAGTCTTGATTGTCTAAAAATTTCCATCTATTTTTATCAATCCATGAAATAATTTCATTTCGAACTTTTAATTTATATTTGTCGGGCAAATTTGAGGGTGAAGAATAATCGGGATAATACACATAATTTATATGTGGGACATTAACAACCCGCGGCCCATTCAACGATGCAATATAATCTAATAAGTCTGTAAATTTTTCTGTATTAAAAATTGATAATACTGTGTGAAATTCAATACCAATACCGTTAGTTGTCTTAGAAAATTCTATAGTATCTTGTATATTTTGTTTTAGTATGTTCCATTTACCAGGATATCTTACATATTCATACATATCCTCTGTGCCGTCTATACTTACTTTAATAGTCATACTTTTAAAGTGTTTCCATATTTCAAACCACTTACCAGGAGTCACTGTAAGATTAGTATGTATTGACATATCAATTTTCTTGCTAATACCTGTGGAAATAATCATCTGACAAAACTCATAAAAATCATTGTTTATTAGTGGTTCTCCTCCGGTTACTAATATTTGATTTAGATTTTCAGAAACTGCTTTTTCTAATGTATCTTTAATTTTATTGTAGTTCCATCTTTCTTTAAAATCCCATTCTTGCCATTCTCTATTAAAATGTATTTCTCTAGATTCTTTTAATAATTGATCACTTGCCGCAGGTGTACACATTTTACATTGTAAATTACATTTGTTTGACCAACTTAAATCAAGATAATTTATCTTAACATCGTTGATTTTTCCGGTATTGTAATCTGTATCTTTGGTAATAGTTTCCATCGGCCAATGCTTAACAAATGAGTTCCTTACGCTGAAGCCGCCATTATCTTCTATGTCATAGCAGTGCTGGCATTCAGGAACTCTATCTCCTTCTAGCATTTTTTTACGAATAGTCTTTAAATGATCGATATTATAAAAATCGATTATATTTTCTATTTCATTCAATCTTACCCAAGATCCGTCATTATTTTTCAGTCGGCCCTTATCAGTTGAATTACAACATACACGCATGTTTCCATCAGTGTGAGTAGAAAAATGATTCCACGGTAACGGACAGTATGTATTAGACATTGTTAATCCATAAGTTTTTATAAGTAGGGACCATTTCTAGAAAATCTAAGTTTCTTTCTTTACTAATTTTTTTTATCTCACTAATCACCGTACTCCATTCAACTGATGATTTTTCTTGTAATCTATTTATAGAAACATCATAGGGGTTAGGAATGCGAATGTTTTCGGAATAATAATTAACAGATTGTTGTTTAAATTTTTCTATAAGTTCTAATTTAGCTGTAGTTGTTAAATTAGATAATTGTTGCCATAATGGCCATCTAATCCAGTCCCACTCAACAATCCAGTTGGAAAAATTATTTTTCATATAATCGACAAAATCTGTTAATTCAAAAATATTGATAGCATTGACAACATGATGAACAATAGGTACAATTTTACTATTTTCACTCCACCAGGTATTATACGTATTCATATTTTCGATTACAGTATCAAATTTACTAGGCCACCTATACCAATCGTTGGTAGTGCCGAGACCATCCATGCTTACACATAGATATACTGTTGCACATTGTTCTATTAATGATTTTAATTCCGAAGTTGGCAACAATGTTCCATTAGTACATATCTGAAGTGTTATCTTACTTAGATCGATATTTTGCAAGAATTTAATAAATTTTTCTTGCTCCATGAAAGGTTCACCACCTATGATTTTAATTTCTTGTATCTTGGATAAATCCCATTTATCAAAATTAAAATCATTTGCTAGTACACCTGATTTTTCTACTCTACCAGCTTTAACATCTTCGCTATACCATTTTGTAGAAAAGAAACTACTACAATGCACACATGCAAGATTACATAAATTGCTAAATGATATTTCTAATTTTTCAACAGGTAATACTTCATTTTTGATAGGAATATATTTTGTAAGGCTTTCCTGTCTCATACTAATCAGACCGTTACTTTCATCTTGATAGCAACTTTCACACCCTTCTATTTTGTTACCTGCTAGCATATCTTCTCGAATTTTAATCCAAGTCGGAGTATTGCGAACAGTACTGGATAGCACAACACTATCTGGATCGTCGATATGCGGAAATCTGCAACATGGGATAGTCAGCCCATTGGGTCGAATGGCAGCACCTCGCCACGGGTATGCACATAATGTATCACTCATAAAATGTATTTCCTATACTAGGAATATAATCTTTGATATCAATTTCTCTGTGCGCATCTAAAACTTGTATTCTCTTTTTAAATTCATTGAACAATTTATCATTACCTGATTTTTGTAATTCATTAATTAACAAATATATTTTAGAATCTAAACCAGGAAATTCTTTTAAAATTTTGCTCGACTTTAAGTAGTTTTCAAGTCTATCAATTGCTGTTTTTTTAAGATCTTCTTGCAATAAACTTATATGTTGTTCAGGCGGATGCGATATTAAATTAATATTATATGGCCATTCTTTAAAATACGGATACTCGTCCGCACGGTCTTCTAACCAGTTTAGTAGATCGACTAAATCTACAATATTTAAAACGCTAACAGTGATATTGGTTAGTATTTTAACATTATCATGTTTCATATACTTTTTAGCTTCGATATAGTTTTTAGATATTTGCGACCATTTGCTAGGAAATCGTGCATAATCATTAACTCGATCATAGCCATCTATACTAGCAATAAGTTCAAACTTTTTGTATTCAGGCATTAAATTAAAAAAGTTTTTGTTTAAATTTGTAAAATTACTAGAAATAAACACAGTAATATTTTTAGCATATCCGTTGTCTACACAATAATTTAGTACTTTCATGACAAACGGCATAAGTGTCGGTTCCCCGCCTGCGAAACTTAAAATTTCTAGTCCCGGCAATATCTTTAAAAAATTATTCCATATAATATCATTATCAGACCAATCGGGTTGATCGACATCCTTAAACGCTACATTATTTTCATGTATGCCGGGAATCTCAGAAATAGATATATATCGCCCGTCTTTGATATTAATGCCTTTATACTTTTCTGATAAATCTTTTAATTCTTTTGCAACCTGAGAACTATCATAGCTATTACACATTACACATTTTAAATTGCACAAATTACTAGGTTTCAATTCTAATATGAATGGTGTGTGAGATGCTTGATAATTATTGTCAATAGTATTTTTTACTGCTGTTAACGCATTTATATTATTCTTATATTCTTTAACTGATCGGCTTCGCATACTTGCATCACCATCGCGTGTGCAAATTCTGCAACCTTCCGGCATAGAACCCTGATGGAGATTTTTTCGAATAGAAATCATTTGTTCACTATTCCAGGCACTATCGAATGTATCATTGTTGTAAATACTAATAACTTTTTTATTTGATCGATAAAGCGGTGCCTCATAATAGCAACAGGGTTTTAAATGGCCGCCGGGGTTAGTACTTAACTCTAGAAAAGGATAAAAACAAAATGTATCACTTTCGATTATTTCTCGACGCAATTGATCAAGGGTGTCCATTGACTACTTCCTTTACTATATTCATTTCGGGAATTATTTGAAAGATATCTTCATTGCGTACACCGTCTATCTGTGCCGATACTTCTAAGAAACGTTTAGCGGCCTTAGCATCGTATGGCTGTTTTAATTCATGTATTATATGTGTAAACAAGTGATCTATAGTTGTATTATATTTTTTATTGTGATCTTGCACAAAACGTTCTAGTTTTGTTACGGTTGATTGTCTGAACTCATCGGGTAGTATATGCACGTGATAGTGTGTAGGATCTACTAACAAATTAATAAAGAAATTTTGATACTTGTGTTTTTCCCTTACGACTCCTATATCGACTAAATGATTAATAATTTCTGGTAATCTAAATACATTCCAAGCACCAATTGTAAGTCCTGGCCTTACAACAATATTATCCAGTTTGGACATTTCTTTTAAATTGGATTCTACTTTACTCCATACTGTTCCGCTACGTATTAATTCAGCACGAGGTCCGATTTCATCGATGCTAGGCCAGACTTCTACTTTCCAATCTTGCCATTGACTCCAGTAATCGAGCACATTTTTCTTACCGTAGTTTAGTGTGCTAGCGTTTGTGTTGTAGCTAATTTTAACATCAAATCTTTTATTTTCAACTAGCATATCTAATATTTGCCAATGTTCTGGCATTAGCAATGGTTCACCACCGGCAAAGTAAATTTTTTGTACGTGTTTAACTTGATCCTTTAAGAAATCGTAATTAGTAGTATTACCAACTTGTTCAATACTCCATACTTTTTCTTGATCGGCAAACCCTAATTTTTTAGCATCAGGAACCCACGCACTACTATAACGTGGGCCACAACTGCGACATTTCATGTTACACAAGTTGCTGAATCTAAAATCCCAATATTTTAACTCCATGGTTTTACAAGTACCATCTGGTTCTGTAATTTCTGGAATAATTTTAATTACATTTGGAAAGTCTTTATTGTGATAATACCTACTACTTTCACCGGTTACCTTTTCTCGATCAAAACATTTATTACAGATTTTAGGCTCGATACCTTCTATCATGTCCTTACGTAGATCTTTCATGTTTTGACTATTCCAAATTTCATCAATAGTCTGCGTATTTAAATCTCCGGCAAAATAATTATGTGTGCTAGTCATACAGCAAGGAACAATTTTCCCGCTAGGCTCGAATGCCAAGTGCATCCATGGCACCGCGCATAGTGTATCATTACTCATTTTATTTTTTCTCTTGTGTAGGTATCGTTTATATTTACGATAATATTTTTCTAGAGTAGGTCTTATTGAAATCATGTCCACAAACTTTGACGTACTTTGATAAGGCGAATCATCATAGCCTCATCCTCGGCTTCGTATTCCTCTTCCATCTTGTGCATTTTGTCCATAGCAATCTTGCTCATTTCGGCAAGCTCAGGAGTTTTGTCAGTACCAAAATTTAGTCGACCACCGTTAGCCAAACGTGCGGCTTCACAATATGCAGTCCAGCCACTTGCTTCCATTGGCTCTGGACGATTACGATAGGTAGTAGTCCACCAAGTGTACAGTTCAATAATTTCCTTAGCAGAGTTGGCCTGGTAAGTTGGTTCGGCCAGATGTTTCTCACCTTCGTCAAGGAACTCTTCATTAGTTAATGTGCTTGCCCACTTTAGATATTCCATGCCAGCTTCTGGCGAGCGCCAAGTGCGCCAACGCAACCAACCACTACGCCACCATGGTGTCTTAAACTTTTTACGTTCCTCTTCATTCCACATTACATAGTGCCACGCTTGTTCGATTTCAACAAAGTTAACAAGTTCGTTAAAAAGACAAGGGAGAAACCGATTACCAACGTCACTCCAACGGCCAGGGCGGATATCACGAGGGTGGGCAGTAAGAGCGTGACTCTTACTAACCCAACGATTGTTGATGTAGTATCTGACATCATTTAATTTGTCCATAGGATAGTTTACAAAATTTTGAATAGCATCCAATGCTTCTTCCGCTAGCCAGTAGCGAAAGTTATGTCGCATTTGGGCTGTGGTACGCCACTCATCCCATTGTTCGCTAGTACCCGCAGATAGCTTTTCGGTACCGCGAAGCCAGTCTGCAAACTTTGAACATGACCAATAATTACTTCTCATAACTTCTCACCTTTTGTAAAACCACGGAACCCTTTGAATCGGGGGAACCGTAAACTGTATGTACCGTCTTGATTTTGTGTTATAGCATCTGCACGAACTTCAACAATATTTCCGATAAGGCCACTACGGCTATTCCAAAAACTATCACGATCACTGTCAGTAAAGCCAGACCCAACGTTGACTCTGATTTGTCTTCCATCATCTTCTCCTTCGCATACTAGCGCACCAAGTTTACCTATGTTTTTACCTGTACCTTCTTCTACTGCGACTACTGCTAGACTAACTTCAATAAATGGCTTTAACTTCAACCAAGCATGACTACGTTTGCACTCGTAGGGAGCAAGAGGATCTTTAAGCATGATACCTTCATACCCGCCTTCAATGGCCTTTTGATTAATCTCTTTATAACGAGCTTGTCCTTCTGGGGTATCTAAATCAACTAGTTCGTTAGCAACATAGGTAACATTGGGTAGTAATACTTGATTAGTCTCCACCCAGAATTTAACCATTTGACTACGTGTAGTTTGGTCTTTATTATAG
>Ga0208257_1000050_pt1 | contig 40636 bp, 38 predicted proteins | sample CryBogCBH10Sep07_FD_184610 | JGI IMG/M metagenome (GOLD analysis project Ga0208257, IMG submission 184610) | Freshwater microbial communities from Crystal Bog, Wisconsin, USA - CBH10Sep07 (SPAdes) | ecosystem: Environmental > Aquatic > Freshwater > Lake | place: Crystal Bog, Wisconsin, USA... | reverse complement strand
GTGGTGGTGGAACAGCAGGTGTAGCAGGAACAGCAGGTACAACTAATACAGGCGGTGGTGGCGGAGGGGGAGGAAGTTCGCCTGGGTCAGCAGGTGGAGCAGGTGGTTCAGGTATTGTAATAATTTCTTACCCGTCTACGTATAGTTTAGCCGCTAATACAACCGGTTCACCTACCTTAATTACAGCAAATAGTAATAACATATACACTTTTAACTCTACTGGATCAATTACATTTTAATTAAAAAAACGTGGTTTTTTAAGGTATTAACATAAGTATTAACACTATGGCACATTTCGCTCAAATTAATTCAGACAATATCGTAACTCAGGTACTTGTTGTTTCTGATAATGACCAACATCGTGGTCATGACTTCTTAGCTAATGACTTAGGTCTAGGAGGTACTTGGATTCAAACAAGTTATAACACTCGTGCTAACACGCACGCATCAGGTGGTACACCTTTAAGAGGTAACTACGCTGGTATTGGTTATATATATGACCGTGCTAACGATGTATTCTACCCACCACAGCCTTATCCAAGCTGGACCATTGCACTATCATCTAACTGGACATGGACAGCTCCAGTACCTTATCCAACAGATGGTAAGATGTACAGCTGGAATGAAGCTACAACAAACTGGGTAGAAGTATCTGGTATGCCTGTCTAATAAAGTATAATAATTTAACAACTGAGCCAGTAGCAATACTGGCTCTTTTTATGTACCTAGAAATGGTAAAGTTAAACTCACATTGTAAGTATACATAATGGCAAGCATTAATCTACAGTCTTTAGCAAAGCCTACCTCTTTAACTACAGAACAAGACTCTGGAAATCCGTATTCTTATCAGCAATGGTTAAAGAATCACAACAACATTGATCCAAGAGCAGCAGTTGACCAATACAATGATTATTTGAGGAATTGGTACAAGAACAGAGCAAGCAATCCGTCTAATATGTTTGCTTATGTTAAGACTCTTTATATTAATTTTTTAAAGCAATTAGGTTTAACAGCACGTAATCCAGCTGAACAACAATTCTTCACTATAGTCAATTTTGATGACGATCTAGACTTACAAGCTGCTATTCGTTATTATGCTCGTAAGCTCAAAGATATATCCCGTTATCTCGCAGAAAGACGCAACACTATAGTCTACTCTAAGTTAAAAAACAATCTCATTGGTACTAATGGTTATCTTGAGGGTTTGTTTTACAACTATATATTAAGTGTTTTTACTCAAAAACCTGATAATACCGGTATTCTTGGTCTTGTTATTTCCAATGGTGATTTGGTGCAGTACCTGCCACAGTTAAGTGACATATCAGCTACGTTTTCAATTGAAATTGAAGAGCTGTATGACACGGCAAATTACTTTGATAGAGATCCAAGCGTGAACATATCCAGGTATACCACATTTGCAGCTGGTACAAGTGCAAGTGATTATGAAACCTCTTTTTATGAAGCACCTGCAGAGTATTTGTTAAGCTTAATTATAGAGGCTCTAAACTCAGCTAACTCACTTAGTCCGTGTTATGGGGTTTCAGGATTTGTAGGTACAAGTGTAAATAATAATATGGCGGCTAATAACATTTATGTATACACAGGAGATGGTAGTAGTACTACGTATTCTCTTGCTGGTATAACCAATTCTGATGCTACTCTTTATAGAGTGTCTATAGATGGTCTATTACAGACACCAAATTATGCTTATACCATTAGTGTACAGAACAAAAACATTGTATTCTCTGGTGTACCTCCAGTAGGTTCAGAAATTGTTATTTTAGCACCAACCACATAATATGGCACTAACCAAATTAAAAGACATTGCAATGGTGCCAGCAGCTCAAGGAGTTGTTGGTACATCTGGTTTCTCAGGCTATAGTGGTATATCTGGTTCGTCCGGGTACCCAGGCGGTACTTCTGGTTATACCGGGTACTCAGGCTTTAGTGGTTTTACAGGTTTTACCGGGTTTAGCGGTTTTTCTGGTTTTAGTGGTACTTTCGGTATTTCCGGTTTCTCCGGTTTTTCAGGTACTCCAGGTTCAGTAGAGTATTCTGGTATTTCAGGTTGGTCTGGGTTTTCTGGTTTCAGTGGTTCAGGAATTTCTGGTCGTACTGGTTTTTCTGGCTTTAGTGGCTTTACCGGTTTCAGCGGTTTTAGTGGTTTAGGTTATACCGGTTATTCTGGTTTCTCAGGCATCACAGGTTTCAGTGGTTATAGTAGCTATTCAGGGTTTAGCGGTTATTCAAGCTATTCTGGTTTCTCTGGTTATAGTAGCTATTCTGGGTTTACAGGTTTCTCTGGTTTCAGCGGTTATAGCTATTCCGGTTATTCTGGCTTCAGTGGTTACACTGGTATAAGTGGTTTCTCTGGTTACACTGGTATTTCAGGTTTTAGCGGCTTTTCAAGTTATTCCGGGTTTAGTGGTTTTAGTAGCTATAGCGGTTTTTCAGGGTATAGTAGTTTCTCAGGTTACACCGGTATAAGCGGTTATACAGGTATATCTGGTTTCTCTGGTTATACTGGTATATCAGGTTATAGTGGTTTTACTGGTATTTCCGGTTATACAGGTACAAGCGGTTTTTCAGGCTTCAGTGGTTACTCAGGTATACCTGGTGCGTATGCTGCTTCTGGTATTTCTGGTTATAGCGGTTATAGTGGCAATAGTGGTTATACCGGTATTAGCGGTTACACTGGCGTGAGTGGTTTTTCTGGTTTCTCCGGAACCCCTGCTGTAGGTGTAACGTATTACCCAACTTCATCTGCTTCAGAATTTAGCATTTATTACGGTTTGTTCAGTACTGTGCCAGCTGCAGGTAGCTCTACTTTTTATCCTTATACATTAAGTGCAAATGAAAGCAACGCTATACTAGGGCAAGTTGTAACTAAAATTGGTCAACCTGATCTATATACAATATCTCAAGGTACATGGACATTTAATTGTTATTATGCTTTAACAGGCACAAGTGTACAAGCAACTTCTGGTACGGCTTTAACTCATGCTATATTTGATAGAACGTATCCAGGTGGTATAGAAACGTTATTATTCTCTGCTACCGGTAGTGCTTTAACACCTACATCATTTAGTTCGCCTTTATTACAATCAGTATCATATAATATAAGCACACCTATAGCACTTAATAGTACTACAGACCGGTTAGTGTATAGAGTGTATGCAAATAATTCTTGTGGTATTGGTGCTACAGTTGGGTTCTTTTATCTAGGCAGTCAAAATTACAGTAATGTACAAACTGGTATCTATCAAGGTGCGGTAGGTCAATCAGGTATTTCCGGTTATTCCGGTTATTCTGGTTACAGTGGTTATAGCGGTTTAGGTTATTCTGGCTATTCCGGTTATTCAAGCTATTCTGGTTATTCCGGCTATTCAAGTTACTCCGGTTACACAGGCTATTCTGGTTACACTGGTATATCTGGTTATTCTGGTTACTCTGGCTATTCTGGTTATAGCGGTATAACTGGCTACTCCGGTTACAGCGGTTATACAGGTTATTCCGGGTATAGTAGTTACTCTGGTTATAGTGGTTACTCAGGCTTTAGTGGTTTTACTGGTATTTCCGGGTTTAGTGGGTTTACAGGTATAAGTGGTTTCACAGGTATATCAGGCTTTACTGGTATTTCCGGGTTTAGTGGTTTCACCGGTATTTCCGGGTTTAGTGGCTTTACTGGTATCTCTGGTTTCTCTGGGTTTTCTGGTACAAACGCTATTCCGCAAAACTCTCAATCCTCTGCTTATGTTTTACAGGTTTCTGACAACGGAAAGTATATTGACATTTCTAGTGGTGGTGTAACAGTACCTTCTAGTGTATTTTCAGCTGGTCAAGTTGTTACTATATATAATGATAGTTCAAGCAATCAGACCATTACACAAGGCTCTGGTGTTACGTTAAGATGGGCTGGGTCAGCAACTACAGGCAACCGTACACTAGCTCAATACGGTATATGTACAGTACTTTGTGTAGGTTCTAATACATTTGTTATATCTGGTGCAGGATTAACGTAATGAGCGTTTTACAGCCATTCTTTTTTAATTTATTCACACCTACAGTACCTGGCGCACCAACAGGGGTAAGTGCAAGTGCTGGTAATGCTCAGGCAACTGTAAGCTTTACTGCACCTACTAATGATGGTGGTAAACCTATTACAAGTTACACCGCGACTTCAAGTCCAGGCGGTTTTACTGCATCAGGTTCATCGTCGCCATTAACAGTTACAGGTTTAACAAATGGTACGGCATATACGTTTACAGTTTATGCAACTAATAGTATTGGTAATGGCGCTAATTCAAGTTCATCTGGTTCGGTGACACCAGTTGCGCCTTTAGTTGCCGGAGATATTACCACATATATAACAAACTCTCAAATTACAGGCGGTGTTGGTACTATATTTGGTATGGATGCAGATGGTTACGGTGCGGTTGTATGGGCTGATTATGGTAACGGTTTTCTTATTGACGTTGCAACATATTACGCGAGCTTAATTTATAGTAAATACACCTCAAGTGAAAGTAACTGGGCACCTACAGGTATTGCGTTCTGTTCTAACAAATTAGGTTTATTTATCACAGATTATTGGACATCATCATTACAATATTACGATTTAATTTATCAAACATTACAAACTATGGTAGCAGGTGCTTTTAGTGGTAATAATGGTGGTATAGCATTAGACAGCTCTGGTAATGTGTATTATACAGATCGTAACGGACAAAAAATCTGGAAATTTTCCGGTTACTCTGGTACGCCTGGTTCTGGAGCAAATCCTTTAACTGGTGGTAGTGCAAGTACATTTATTTCATTAAGCTACAAACCATATGGTCTTGCGATTGACGGGTCTAACAATTTATATGTAACTGATGCAAATGGTAGTAATCTTTACGTATATAATAGTAGCGGTACCCAAACAAATGTAGTATCAACCGGATTGAATGCACCAATTGGTTGTAGATGGAGTAAACAAAACAGCTTACTCTATATAGCTGATACAGGTACTAATAGAATATTAACATGGAACGGTAGTACGTTAAGTACATTTGCAGGTAACGGTACTGCAGGTTATTCCGGTGATGGTGGTCTTGCTACAAGTGCATCTATACGCGGTGCATATATAGCTGTAAATGATGATTATAATTCGTATTACAATCTAAATGTATATATACCAGACGGTACAGATCATGTTATTAGAGAAGTAATAGGTAGTCACGCACATTAAAAAATATGAAAACTTTTGCTCAAATTGATAATGATAACATAGTAGTACAGGTTATTTCTAATGTACCAGATGAGATTACAACAGATGCAGATGGACAGAACTATATTAACAACACTTTAGGGTTGTCAGGTACATGGTTATCAACAGACCCTCATACTAAATTGGGTATAAGTCTTGCAAACGGGTTAGACGGATTTAGATTAAATCATGCTCAAGTAGGTCATACATATGATCCTACTATTGATGGATTTGTATTACCGCAACCTTATCCGAGCTGGATTCTTAACCCTGAAACCGGCCATTGGATGCCTCCTATACCATATCCATTAGGAGATACTAATGTAGTATGGGACGAAACTACTCAAAGTTGGTTACCAGGACCAGAAAGAACATACACACCAGTATTAAATGATCGTTTTATAAGGCTTTTATCAGCTGCAGGTATACCTGTGCCAACACTCAGTAGCTAAGTATTAACACCGTAAATGACTACTCTATCAGCAGTACAAGTAGATGTAAACACAACAGCAGCACAGATTAGTGCGCAGTTAGTAACTCTTACTGAAAAGTACTTGGGTAACAACAAGTTTGTACTTTCTGGTACAAATACAGGTTATGTAGGCGCTCAAATTACTGCTATGGCACCTTGGGGTAATTTAGCTAATAGGTACTTTCCTACAGTTGCAACTTTACCACAAAGCGGTACCAACATTGTTACTAAAGATGAATTAGGGTACCTCACACCTAACAATGTAGGTGCTTCTGTATATCTCTCTAAAAACTTAACTGCTTTAGTTAACTCTAATGCTATTACACCTGGTAACATTTACGAGTATGCTGATCCCAAGAACTACAACAAGGGTAGAGGTTTAACAGGCAATGAACAGAATGATGTAATTACTCATATTGAAAATTTAAATTGGATGAAAGCAGTCAATACTGGTACTGCTTTTGATGGTCAGATATTAGGTTCAGATAGTTTTCAAAAGTTTATACCCTATCAATCAGCTCTAGAGACTACTAAAATTGATAGTAACGGGGTTATTACCGTTACAGATGATTTTGAATTCTGGACAGGTGAACAAAAGAATATTTGGCTATCAACAAACAAGTTTACAGAAGAAGATTGGTTAAAGTACCATGATTTAACTTCTCGTATTGCTACACTGCTTATTACTCCTACTCAGGAGCTATTTGCTTGGCAAACAGATGTTTATGGTAATCAATACGCTCTGTACAAAACTGTACCGGCTGGTGGGCGTACCATATATAATATGCAAAATGCATATGGTCAATTATGGACAAGAACAATTGATGGTACTATATGCCCCGCTACTTCAGCTCTTTCAGCTGTTTATGCAAAGTATATAAACACTCCTGCTATATATGCTCAATTATCTGCAAATAGTATTAAGAACATTGAAGTGTTTTATGATACACTAATAATTGAATTAAGCGGTTATACTATATATGAAAAAGTAGTATATGATTACCCAACTAGCACGATTTTACCTTACGATGTAGACTTCCTTACATTAAATTACAGTTCACAGGTATCTACTCGTTTACTATCTTCTCTATCATTAGCACTATCACTTTCAGCTGCTGGGTTAACTGGTAACCTTGTAGTCAGTCAATATGCAGATGTCTATTACGGTGGGCATTGGTATGATGAAGCAACTAAAAAGATTACGGCTTGTTTAATGCTATCTGCTACGTTGTCAGCTACCACTACTGCTGCTGTTTCAGCTCTATCAGCTTGTGATTTTATTGTACCAGTATTATATGAGTATGATATTAACAATCCTGGTAGTAGGGTAAGAATATTCCCAACTAATCAAACTGATTATAGCGTTTTCTTGTACGGGCAAAATATTGCTGCTGCTTCTGCATTAAACCCAGAATTAGAACATTTAACATATATTGAAGCACCGGTTATAACATATAATAAGGATGTTTCTTCATTCTCTATATGTTTCATTGGTTATACAAATCAAAACTTTAAGGTTATATGTTATGATACAAATCAAACATTAACAGGTAAGATACTCACAAATGAAGTAATTATACCGATTGTAACAGATACAAACAACACAATATTAACTGTATAACATGTCGCAAACTAATTTTACATTCAGTACTTCTTCATCCGCTGCTTCTGGTACCGGTCCATTCACTATTGTATTTGTTACTAATGATATACTAGCATCTTTAACAGTTAACCAATTTTTAAGTAAAGTTGTTTATTCATTTCCGGATAAAACAGTAACATTAACTAATGACTTTACTAATAACTTTGCTAATGTTACATATACAGTACCACCTTCTTCAGGTGCTTCTACATACACATATGTAATAACAGTATCAGCGTTTATAGGACCGGCTTTCTCAACACCCACAGTATATACTCTATCTGCAACAGTGTTGCCAACATATTTTACAACTAATCCAAGTATAGTATCTCCTAAACCGCATACGTTTGGTGAGGTGCATTTATTAAAGACAAGAGCCTGGGGATCTAACAATACTATAATGTATTTGTTAGAGTCTAATAACCCGAGCTATTTGTTAGTAAATTATAACGGATAACAACTAAATATTAATACCGATGTCCCTAAAAATTACAGATTTACCACAAGTTGATGCAGGAACAATAACCGGCGACATTACAATACCGGTTTCACAAACTGAAACGAATCCAAAGACTTACAAGATGTCTCTTGCACAGACCCTAGCTTGGTTACAGACCCAAGGTTTAGGTGGTTCTGGTCCAATGGGTTATTCAGGTTTTTCTGGCTTAAATGGTACTAACGGAACAAACGGTATTAATGGTACGTCTATATCATATGGACTTTCTATTGCATTTAGTCCAGTTAACATTTTTACTTTTACTAATGCAGGTAATTTATACGGTGCTACCTCTACAACAGTTACAGCGGGTTTACAGAACCTTACCGCAACTAGTGGTAACCCAGTTACATTTTATATTAACTTCTACGATAGTACAGGTACTTTTGTTTATTCAGCATCTGCAAATGGTACAGGTACCGGGTACAATCAATACACTTTAGCAGGTTCAGCTCTATCAGCTACAAGTGGTCATGCTGCTTGTCAAACAGCTACAGTTTCAGCAGTGTTTACTTCTGGCGGTGTAACTTACCTAGCTGTAAGTCAAGCTCTTAGAGTAAATGACGGTGCTGCAGGTCAATCAGCACTATATGCAATTTCAACCAACCCTGTAGCAGTTTTACCTGCTGATAGCACTGGTACTGTAACTGATTATACGGCTGGTTCTGGGCAAATTAAGGCGTACTATGGCACTACACTTATAAGTACCGCAACTTATTCTGCTACCGGTACAAATGTAACTGTATCTATAAACCCTTCTACAGGTGCATACACTCTTAATAGCTATACAGGTACACCTTCTAGTCCAGCTAGTGTACTATTTTCAGTTTCTACTGGTTATGGTACTACACAGGTTACTGTACCTGTACAAATTAATAAACAAGGAGCTTCTAGTTCTACAAAGAGTCTGTCGTTAACTACCACTAGTAATATTATAAAACTTACCGGTAGTTCGTATGCTCCTACTACAGTCACGGCTACCGCTACACAAAATAATATTACAAGCGGTAGCACTACAACGTGGACTGCTAAACTATATAACTCTTCTAATAGCTTAGTATATACATTAGTTGGTGGTGGTACAGATTATACAGTATCAACTTCTGGCGGTACGTCTTCAATTACTATTAGTGCCACTACGTTTGCTGCACACTCAACTGCAGTAATTTGTATCATTTCGGTGACATGTACAGATACTGGTGACAGTTCAAGTTATTCTAATGCACAAACTATAGCGTTACTTGTAAATGGTACAAACGGAACAAATGGTACAAACGGAACAAATGGTACTAATGGAACGAGTGCTCTGGTGGGGGTATTAAGTACTCCGACCGCTACCATAACGTGTAATTCGGATGGTACTGTTTATAACTCCGGAGATATCTCATCTATTACCGGTAATTTTACAATATATTATGGTACAACAGATGTAACCAATTCTAGTGCGCCTGGTTTATATACTATTGTTAATAATGGTGGTTCACCAGGGTGGACGTTAACGTTCTCGGCAAGTGCTAGTGACGGTTCAGTAAAAAACATTTATACATTAAACACGCTTGGTTCCACTACAACAGTACAATTTGTGTTATCAGCAAGCTACACCCCACCGGGTGGTTCAGCGATAACAATTTATCAAAACTTTATTGTAGCTAAATCTTTAAAAGGACCAACTGGTGATACTGGTGCTGGTCCAGTTTATCAAGGCAATTATAGTACAACTTCTTATTACTACTATAAACCGGGTATACGAAGAGATATAGTACTATATAGTGGTACCTATTACATAACAAACAACGCTAGCTTAGACGGTAATAACGGAACAACATGGGGTACACCAGGCGGTTCTAATACTAATTGGACCACTTTCGGCGCTACATTTGATAGTGTGGCTACAAACTTACTTTTAACTAAAGATGCTACTATATTAGAGTACTTAAATATGGGTGGTTACAACGGAGGTAATACCCCTCGTACCGCTATCCGTAGTTATAGTGCAGATGTTAATGGTAACCCGTTAACAAGTATACCACCCCCAGGTGTTGGTTTAGACAGTGGTAACAGTTATTATCAATTTGGTGGTAACGGCTTTTTCTTAGGATACCCAACTACTTCTTATACCGGTGCAGTGCCTGTATTCTATTTAGGTGCAACTTCAGGCGGTACAGGAACCCCTATAGGCGGTTACAGCGGTCCAATATCTGTTACTGGTAGTGCTTCTGGTGGTTATAGTTATAATTCTGGTGGCTCCGGTTCATATATGTTCTGGGATGGTAGTAGATTTACTATCAACGGTAGTATGAGTATATTGCCAGGTGCTGGTGCTGGTATATCAAGCGGTAAAACAGCCTATAATGATAATACTAATACTGGTTTCTTCTTAGGCAACGATAACAGTGGTAATACATATTTTAATATTGGTAATACAAGTAATAGTTTAGTATGGAACGGATCTGCTGGTACATTAACTATACAAGGTGTTATTAAAGTAAGCGATGGTACACAACTTACTTCAAGTACCATTAATAAAGCAAATTCTTCTCTACAAAGCGGAGACACAGGTAAAAGCTTAGGTTTAACCGGTGGTTCAGTAGGTGGAGTTTCAATTGGTTCAAACTACCTGCAAATTGGTTCCGGTGGTTACGGTGTAGCATCTTTCTATGTTGATAACGGCGGTTCTGGCGGCGCGGGTAGATTATCATTAGGCAATTCAAGTAGTGGTAACGGTATTACTTGGGATGGTGGTACTTCAGCTTTAACTATTAACGGTACTGTAAAAGCATCTGCTGGTAATGTAGGTAATTGGAATATAACTAGTGGTTCTATTACTAACTCTAAAACTACTGGTGGTATTACAGCAGTTACAACGTTAAACAGTGATGCTACATTTACTGTTGGTAGAAGTGGGTCGTCTGAACAAATATTCTTAGGCTTGAATGGTTCAAGACCAGTAATATCATTAACCGGTGCATACAATTCTACAACGTTAGGGTATTTTCAAACAGAAACAGGGTTAGGGCGGTACGCAGCAGAGTTATATCTAACTAACGATTCTACCTCTCAAGTTGTACTTTTAGACGGGTTTACCGGGTCTGGCCAATTCACTGGTGGTATTAGTACTGGTACAACAGGCACTGTAACTACGAATGGCGTTTCAATAGGTAGTATACCATCAAATTCTCCACAAGCTCCGTTACATTTATATACTTCATACGGTAATAGTATTATTATAAGCGGTCCTCAAAGTAGTCCCGGCTTGACTGGTATTTTATTTAGAAACAGTTATTGGAGTAATAACAGTACAGCTGGTATGGCAGCAATTTATGCTCATGATACAGGTAGTTCCGGTGGTGATTTATTATTTTATACCTTAGGTAATGGTGGTGGTTCTAGCGGCACGCCTATAGAAAAGGCTCGCATTGATAATGTTGGTTTTGCATACGTAGGTTATAATACAGGCACCAGCACACCGAATATGTCTTTGGGTGGTATGGCTATAGGTAGTAACTACTCTAGTGGTCAAGCAGAAATTAATTTCTGGAATACTACTTCATATAGTTACGGTGGTAGTGGCGGTTTTACTTGGTACCAAAACGGTGCAAGTAATCCTATAATGTCTGTAGATAAAACCGGTGCATTATCCAAAGGCTCTGGTACATTTAAGATAGTACATCCATTACCTTCTTTATCTGCAACTAACTACTTAATACATTCATTTATTGAAGGACCAAAAGTAGACTTAATTTATCGTGGTACTGTAACATTAGCATCTGGTACAGCTACTGTAAACCTTGATACCGATTCAAAGATGACAGAAGGCACATTTGTAGCTCTTACAAAGAACGTACAAGTGTTTACAACTAATGAAACGGATTGGTCAGCTGTAAAAGGCTCTATTTCTGGTAATATATTGACTATAACATGTCAAGACTCTACTTCTAATGCAACTATTAGCTGGATGGTTATAGGTTCCCGTAACGATCATAATATTAAAGCTACTACTTGGACGGATGATAACGGAGATCCTATTATGGAACCTCTTATAACACCTGCAACACCAAGCAAATAACGTAAAACAAACAGGTAGTATAACTAATACTTGCTACTAAATATTTTATATGGCAATTGTTAGTACGTACCCTGTAAATTTGAGTTATAACTACGGCGCAAGCGTAGGTACTATCAATTCCACATTTACATCTTCGGATGGAATAATTTATAATATAAGTCCTATATTAGCTAATGTAGAGGATGCTACATTCAGTCAAAGCTCTTTAAATATCCTTTCTAACAATGTTTTGCTATCAAACTGTTTAAGTGGAACACCTCAAGCAAGTTATAATGAATACGTGTTCAATACTACCATAAGTTTAAGCTTATACGGTTCTACAAATTACTTTTACGTATCTGGTTCTGGTATTAACACACCTATAATAGGGCTTACCACTAATAATCTTAGTGCTACAGTGTTTACTGTACAGTTTAATAGTGACGGTACTATTAGCTTTAGTACAAATGGTAAATACATTACTTTAGATAGTACTTCAGTATTAAAGCTATCAGCTTACAATACCGGTGCATACAGCACTAAACAATCGTTTAACTATTCATTAAATAGTAATAACATTTCTCTTTTTACAGTTTCAACCGGCAATGTCGCTTGTATTAATACAAGCTTGCTAGTTAATCCTAAGAAACTGTTTACTAGCACATTCACTACATTTAATGATGTATCTACTCAAGTAATAAATGTATTTTCATTAGATCGTTACACAGCTAATTTTTATAAAAGCTTAGGTCAAACCAGTAATGTACAGTATATAGGTACTACTAATACAATTAATATAGCTAATGCTACTTCTGATTTACAGCATAACTACCTATTAACTGCGCCTTATACTACTGTTGACGAAACAACTAATTCGCTTGGTTATAACATCACACCTTTAAAGAATTATTATTCTCCAAGTAACATACAGACACCTACATTAAATGTTCAATCAAGAACATATAATAAGTTGTATACTGGTTTAAACACAGAGTCTGGGTATGATAAAATTTATTTAAGTTACTTGGGTGATGAAATAAAAAGAACTTTTGTAAAAGATAAAGATACATATTTTCATTATCCAGATGGTGCACCTACACTAGCATTAAATAGTTCAACATTAGCAATTGCTGGTGCAGTGCCAGGTTCTTCTCCATGGAGATCAGATCGTATATTTTTTAAACAAGCCGATTACGGTAAGTACAGTCCATACGGGGATCAAGGTCAATCACTTACATTAGACGGCACGTATTTCTGTTCTTGGTTATCAGCTTCTCCTACAGGTGGAGCACCAGCATGGATGGATAGGTACTACAACCCTAATAAGGTCAACTTAAACTCGGTATTGTACTCACCTGGTGTGGCTGGTTCTAGTGACAACAATTATCCAGATTTAATTTGGGATGTACCAACCACTCAGTCTTTTACACCAGAACGTTTGTATGTATATCACAAAATTGGTGATAATGACAACTTAGCAGTAGTTAATGGTTTATCTGGTTCACTTGCACATTACATTTCTACCTGGGTCAATCCTTTATATGATTCAGTAACTAATACCAATACCGGTATTATTAATAATTACACCACACAATCAGTTCACTATTTAGGTAACACTCGCTACCCTATATTAAACACTGCAATTAGTTTTGCAACATTAACTCTAACTGATAAAGACTTTTATGTACCTGGGTTTACACTAGCGTTTCAAGCATATTCTAGTGATTGGTCAAATGTAAGAGGAGATCAAATTGTAGGTAATTTCTATAACGGGGGTATCGGTTTATTTAAAAATAACCCGTTATTGACACCTTTCGTAACAATTGTTTACAATAGTACAATTGCTACTTATAATACATATTTAACACAAATTAATGGTAGTAGTGTTAGTACAGCTGTAACATTTAGCGGTACACCTTATATACTTAAAGGTAAGCATACAGAAACTTATTTTGCAGTAGATGCAAGTAAAACAATTTACGAGTTTGATCAAGACGGGGTATTATTAAATGTTTACACCACTGCACAAACTCTTAATGGTACGCTTATCGGTGCACATTTAGTAAATGAAAATGATGTACGTAAAATTATAATTGTACTACAAAACGGAGCAAATATCAATTGGTACAAGTTCTTAACAACTGGTAATTTAGATACAACTTCCGGGCCTCTTAGCGGTGCTGGTACTGGTGTTAATAGTTACGTTATAGATTTAAGTAGTACGGTAAGTTATTATAACGGTTTATCAGGCTTTACCGTAGATAGTAATAATGTTGTATATGCACTCTCCGGTAATGTATTGGTAAAAGATGTAGCCTCTCAAAACCCAAGCTTTATTCTTTCTGCTTACAATGCTGAATACATAGCCTGTGATCATGAAAATAATATTTGGTTATTGTATGGTGGGGTATCAAGTAACAATCTATGCAAGATAGACCCATACGGTAGAAAGCTATGGGATATTAATCTTTCTACTTTACCTATTGCTGCTTCTACTCAATTCCGTACTATCAGTTTTACAGCTGAATTAGACCCATTTAGTAATTCCTTAAAATATTATGGTTTAATACTAGATGGTATAAATCAAACAGTAACTAAAGTTGAACCATTAAGTGGTTTAAAGATTAACCTTAATGTAGCTAGTGTATCAAGTATTCCTTGCCAAGCACGTGGTGATGCTACAGGTTATGATTATCAACGTAAATACATTTACCCAGACGCTAATGATGGTAGCTTAAAAGTAACTGCATTAGTAAATGATGTAGCAGCTCCTTTAAACAACAGTCAGGTAGTAGAGTTGTATTACGATGGTACAACGTTAACACCGGGATGGCATCATTTTGGTATAACTATGAGTCCTACCAACATACTCAGTCTTTATGTAGACGGGGTTAGTGCTGCTGCTATACAAGTAGGGGATCCGTCGTTAATTTATAGAGTATTCAATCAAAGAAATAACCCTCATTTAATGATTGGTACTTCAAGTTTCAAAATTGAAGATCTAGCAACTTACACCCAGCAAAGCGCTAACCCATATGCGTTTGTTGGTGGTATAGCAGATGTACGATTCTATTCAAAAGCTTTAGCTACAGCTGATATTAAAGCAATACAAAGAAGCTTTAATACCAATAGCTATAAAGATTTAGTCTGGTCATCACCTGCAGGTTCAAGATATTACATTGAACAAATAGATAGGTTCTTCTTACACCGGATGCCTGGAGCAAAATCTCAAATGTTTAATATAAGAATTAAAAATTCCAATATAACTAATACAGAACTTAGAAATATAATAGAGCAAAACATAATTGCTTCATTAAGTAAAACAACACCAGTGTACACTAATCTTAACAAAATAATTTGGGAATAATATGGCAGACCAAAATACAGGCGGTGGTACAATTATATATCAAGCAGATGGTGGTGGTGGCTCTCTTTCAGAAGGTGCTATACTAAATCAGTTAAATACCCAGGTTGGTGCTAATCAATGGGTAGGTGCTGGTGGTTTGATAGCAGATGTTACTGCACAAGATTTAGTTAATTCAGTAACGAGTGCTTTACAGCAATACACTCCTGCTTCTCAGTCTACTAACCCTTTTACAGTAGATACAGGCAATCTTAATCAGTTTGCTAACCTCAATACTTCTGGTAATTTTACATTTGATAGTGGTGTTAATATAACAACTGGTGATAGTATTACTACTGCTTTACAGACAGTGCAAAGTAGTACAGGTATCTCTACCCCTCAGCTAGTTGCAGCTACTGGTGCGCTTGGTGCTGCATCTGATCTTAATAGTCAATCCCAGGGCATTTTTTCTTCTTTTATTGATAATGCAAAACAAAATATTGGTAATGTATTTACCGGTATTGTTAACGCTCCCACTAAATTACTCGGTATAGTAACTGGTTCAAATACTCAATCTACTGGATCTGTTAGTTCATTAACTAATAATATTGCACAAGCTTTCGGGGTATCTCCTTCAACATATAGTTCTCTTAATCCAGGTACATCAATATCAACTGGACTCAATTTAGGCTTTGGGCCTTTAGCTATAAATTTTAACCTTTCTTTAGGTTCTTCTAATAATAGTGATAATAGCAATACAGCCGGTACAGGTTCAACATCTACAATAAGATTAGCTACTGAGCCTTCAACCTCGTTGTATTTTAGTGATCCACAGGTAATTGCAGACTCCACACTTTCAATTAACGCCACACAACAGGCAGCTTCTCAAGTTGGCGAATTAGATGTCAATCCAAATCCAGTTGCTGCACAAGATTTAGTGTCTCAGGCTGCAGCTGCTAATACTACAGCAGTACAGAGTCAAACACAGAATTTAATTAGCTCGTTAGCTAATGGTGGTAATCCTTTTAGTACTAATATAAACGTAACAGGTGTACTTTCACCTTATGCATATACTATTAGTAATACAAAAACATTAGGTACAATTAATATACCTAATGGTAGTAGCAGTATTTATTTTAACAGCAACCCTGTACCTACTACAACCGGTTGGACACCAGTTTATATTGCACCTGGTAGTTCTACATACTCTGTATTAGATTTAACACCTACACAGATATTTTTCCAGAATCTTAATAACGGGTATGTAACTGTACTAGAGGCTAACCCATTAGCTAATGGTGGTTATGGTCCTATAAAAGTTGTTGGTAGTGTTTCAACTAATCCTATAGCAGGTTTTACACCACCTGTATTAATTTCTATTACACCAACAGCTGTACCAGATGCAGTAATTGGTACTTCTTATAGCGTTACATTTTCTGCAGCTAGTGGTACCGGTCCTTATACTTTTACAACTACAGATATATTACCTGGTGGTTTAACTTTAACATCTGCAGGAACACTATCTGGTACACCTACAGGTACAGCAAGTACCTATACGATTACAGTTACAGCAACTGATAGTCTCGGTAATACAGGCGCATTAACAGTTACATTTAATCTATTAGCTGCTGCTATACCTTCAAGTAATACTACAACTGCACCTGTTAGCTATCCTTTACCAACACCTGATACAGAATCATTTAGATTCATTAAAGGTTATTCAGTAATATCACCTTTTACTTCAGTAGCTTCAACTAGTGTTTCTGCAGTTGTTTCAGCTCAGTACGTTGGTGCTGAATTTACTAACGCTATCAACCAACCAATTATTGTTAATGTAGTTAATTACACTACTGGCAATATACCTGCGGGTACTACTGTAACACTTAACGATTCAACCGGTAATGTGCTTGCAACAGCTTATTGTGCTGGAGATGAAGCAGCTATAAATCTTTACTGGAAACCATCTACATATAATGCAGTCTATACAGTTACAGTTACAACTAATAATAATGGTGTAGCTTGGGAAGCTGTTACTACATTAAGTGCTACTGGTACTGCTCGTATTGTACAGGGTTCTATTAGAGGTGCAGTATGGGGACCTGCTGCAGGCAATCCACCGGTTGGTTACGGTATTGACTTGTATGCTGGTGGTAATGCAATTAACACATACATAAGAAGTGTAGATATAAAGGGTAACTTTGATTATACTATTGAAAGTAGCAAGTACTTTGGATACAGAACATTAGGTAGCACTGTACTTAACCCTAACTACGGTTTACTAGTATCTACCAATAATACTGAAATTGGTTACTCCAGTATTAACAACGCTGTAGGTTCACCATTTGTAGATAAGATCTTAAATACAATTATAGAGTTTTCAGTAGTACAACCTTTAGTACAGACTACTACATCTTTAGAGCTCTACACACCTTACACTTTTGCATTAACTAATCAAACAGTTTGGTTACAAACTGTAGCTCCTTACTTCCAGGTTGATCAAGGTTATTCTTATTTTAATATTGATTGGGGTGATGGTAACATAGAGTATTTAACATCTACTGTACCTACAGCTTCGTACTACTTCACTCACGCTTACACTCAACAAAGCGATACACCTTACACCGTAACTGTATCTGCTTACAACGCAAGCCGTGTTTTCATGTATGCTACTACTTTAACTAAGCAGTTCTACATACAAGATGTTTTCCCAGAAATACAATTAACTGATTACTCCATTAATTTAAACGATGAACCTAATTTACCTTTCAAATATGAACAAGTAAAAATAGGTTCAAATGAATGGGTAACTGCAAATAATATTAATGCTGCTTTTGCAAAGTTAAATTACAATTTCCAATTCTTAAACACGATTACAAAAACCATTAAAAAGTCTCCAAATCTAGAGCTTATTGAATGGTCATCTGATTTAATTCAGTATCCTACCTGGAATACCCAGTTTGCTGGTTCTAATACCTATACTCAAACATATTACTCAAATTACGAAGGCGTAACACCTGGTAATATTGTAGAGTTTAAAACTTATAAGTCTCCGTACTCGGCTCCAGATTATTACAATTACATCATTTATACTGATCCAAGTTTAAACAGCACTTTACAAGTAAGAAAGAACGACTTCTATAATACTATAGTAATGTCGTTAACATCTATCATACCTAATGCTTTAAACTTCCAGGTCTATTCTGTAGAAGTAAGCGGTACAGATATGTATGTACTAGCTTCACAAAACATTTCACAGAACATTAACCCAGTCACTCTTTATAAGTTTAATTTAAACTATAGTACTGGTACAGCTGCAGTAGAGTCTCAAATTGGCGGAGTTAAAGGTACAAAAGACGATCCATATAATTTCGGTATAACAGGTCCTGAAACTTCTCAGTATCCTACACAGATTAAGCTATTTAATGAAAAGATTTATGTAGCTGATAAAACTAATGGTTGTATCAAAGTATACAACACTTCGTTAACTTATCAAACTACAATCTACAACAACTTATTAAGTTACTACGATATTACTTCAATTGATATTGATCAAAGTACTGGTAACTTGTTTGTTTATAGTACTATCAGGTCACCAAATGCTCCTGTTATAACTTCAATTACTTCTCAATTAACAAGTAACAATCAAATACAATATGCTGTTACTTGGAATCATGACGGCAATCGTTTAGCACAATATAATGGTGCTACAACAAACTTTAGCGTTTCTGGTCAAATTGCAGGAAGCAGCAATTACACAACAATTGGAAGTCTTTCTTCTGATTTAACTCACTTTACAGATAATGCTAAGTTAACAACGTTTATATTCTCTACTTCAAGTACATATGTTAACTTTAAAGTACAGGCGCTAGGACAGTACCAAGGTTACAATTCAGTACCAAGTTCTAATATTGTAACTCCTAACTTAGATGTATTCCCTTCACCTTTTGCAATATTTGTAGTAGATAAGAACTACAGTACAATAAAGGTACTACTAACACCTGAAGTACCACCAACAGCTAACATAGTAAAGATATTGGTTGAACCTACTGGAGTATTCTTCTATGTAGTAACTGATTCATATCTTTACAAATACACCACAACAGGTATATTTGTTAATCGTATTAGTGATCCAAGCGCTGATTCTATAAATGAACCAATCGTAAATGCATTTATCAGTGATCGTGGTTATATTTATATTGTAACTGCTACTCGTATATTTAAGTACATTGATTTACCAAGTGCAGAGAGCTTGTTTGACTATAATACAATTTCCTCTTACTACAGCCCATTATCCTCTTATTTTATAGGTGAAAATGAGTTTGTACAGGATTGGGTTTATAATAAGGCAATAAGCACATTATTGAACAATCATGAAATACTTGCTAAGAGTATTAATTCAAAGTACGTAACAGTACTAGATACTAATGATGATATAGTTTCGTTCTACACTCGTGCTTTATCTGGTTCAGAAATTATTGTATCATTAAGTGCTACAGAAAATGCTTACATACATAGTAATGAAATTGTAAGTGCTGCTGTAGTTAATAGAGCTTTAAACTATCTCTATAATGTACAAGAGGCTATACTTGCTGCAATTACACCTCAAGTAATCACTCAACCAGCAGATTACCTTACAAACATTATAGGTTTAAATAACGCTGCAACACCTAACATAATTTATCAGTACATTGCACCAGGACCTGTAATCATTACTCAACCGCAAAGCCAACTTCTCATTGTCGGTGAGTCTGTTACATTTACTGTAGAAGTAACTAGTGTTAACGGACCAGATGCAATCATGTATCAATGGTTGTATAATGGTACACCAATACCAAGTGCTACAAGTGCTTCTTATACATTTATAGCTGAAATGAGCTCTATTGGTACATACAGTGTCAGTGCTTATGATGGTATCGGATCTGTATTAAGTAACAACGCTCAATTAGAAGTAAATCTTGGTACCCAATTTGCATTTGCTTCAGCTCAATTCATTGGTAACCTTTACAGCAATTACTTGCCTACAACTAATGCAGGTACGCTCTTCACTGTAAATGATCAACCAACAGTTGACGGTACAGAGACACATCCATCTGAACAAGCAATTTGGTTAACAACTCGTTATGGTAATGATTATACAGCTGTAGTAAGCGTATTAAATGCAACCACAACAAGTGAATTAGTACTTAACCTTTCTGAATCACACGGCAGCACGCCTGGTACATTTGGTAATAAAGTAACAATTACAGTAAGCCATAATAACGCACCAGTATACACTACTCAAACATCAGTATCTGGTATCTTTACAATTCCATTAAGTTCAATACTCTCTACAGATAGTTCAAGTATTGGTTCAGACGGTTACCCAGGCTTATCTGCTGGTGATATATCAATTTCTCTATCAATTGGTAGTACTACAAGCACAAACATATCTATACCAAAATTAGTAGTCACAGTAAAGAACGGTGGTTACTTGTACAATGCTACATTCCAAAATAACTTATACGGTTCATTAGCTTATGGAGCATGTTATATGACACTATTAAGCTTGAGTGGTTCAGTACCGTACACCTCTGTAATTAATAACACAATTGGTGGTTTACTTGATACTGGTATTGATCCATATACAAGATATGAATGGGCTTTAGATGGTACCACAACAACTCTTAATCCAGTTGCTAACTACACAGCTATAAGCACAAATACGTTAACATTATCTGCTACCCGTAGATTAAGCACTGCTACAGGTAACGATCAAGGTGAAACTGAAGTAGTATTAAGTATGGGTAGAGTAAGTTACGAAGTACCGAAAGCTCCTTCCTATACAATTGCTACCTCCACTTCTCAAGTTGCTGGTTCAACTGGTGGTAAGGTTGGACAAGGTTATGTTACCGGTGGTGGTACATATAAAGCAGGTACAGTGGTAACACTATACGGTAACGGTACACAATCTTATTACTACGGTCCAGGTCAATCATTTAATGCACCAATTGTTGTAGCTGGTGCAGGCGTGTATGATGCTGGTCGTTACAATAAAGCTAACATATTACCTCTTAATGCTACTGGTTTCAGTAACGCATTAGGTACAACTGGTAGTGGTAGTGTACGGTTTAATATATACGTAGACGGTGACAAGTCCGTCCAAGTCTACTTCCACGGACCTTAAGAAATAAAACCAGTCTTGTGATCAAACTTTACAAGACTGGTAGTTGCTTCTTTAATTTTGAAGACAGTTTCTTTGTTGCCAAGATTGCATTTAAACAAAGCAGTCTTATGTGCTTCGTAATGATCTTTTGCTGTAACACTTATCTCTTTTAAGGGAATCTCTTCTGTTGTAATTTCATCAACAAGCCCTAAAACGGCAATATATTTGTTCATACTTTATATGTCATAAGATAGTGTTAATTGGATTATACAATTATTTATAAAGTTTTTTAACAAATCTAGTAGAACTTATAAAAAACTATGTTATACTATTGGAGAAATAAGCATTCTTAATATGAATAACATTAATAACGTCGTAGTGCGCGACATTAACACCCGCACTCTTGGAAATGAAAGTGTTGAACAACGCCTTGCCGCTGTTCGTCGCCGTATTAATACTACTAAGTACAACATTCTTGGTTTTATTAATCGTTCAAGCCAGTTAGTCCTTGAGCCACGTTTCTATAATGTTCGTGATGCTAAGGGCCGTTTTGCTAAGGTTTTCAAACAACCTTACAAGGCTAAGAACCATCGCTAAGATATAACTCGGAGCCCTGCATATTTATTATTGTATATGCAGGGCTCCTTTTATCTACTATGGTAACAGTTAATTTTTTAGATATTGCATTTGAATGTAAAATGGCATCTTTTCAACAAGATGCAGTTAAAGCTTTACTATGTATTGAAAAAGATACAGTGATAGATGGTAGAACATTAAAAATGTTTTTACCTGACTTTCCACAGTCATTTCGGGAGTGGATTCGCATAAATAATCCTGAGGCTGTATTTTTTACTGGACTACCTAAGAAAAGTATAGATAATACAGATATTAGAGACTTTATTTAATAACAAACAATGACCCTGACTATAATTGAAAACGTTAAAGAGTTTACTGCAATTGAGCAGAAATCTTTATACAATGACGGCGCTGACATTGCAAATGGTTTATATTACCTAGTAGCAGATGCATCAGCTTTTACCATACAAGGAAGAGAAGTAATACCTAACTTGCCTGCATTACGTAGTTTATCTACTACATCTAATATTGGCTGGGTTATTACTAATTTCCGTGGTAATAAAGTAGCTTTTGGTTCTGCTACCGCACCTTAAGACTTGCACTAATTCAATAAAGTACCATTATAGGTACTATGAATAAAGCATTCTTACGTAGACAAGCCGCTTCTAAGTGGAAAGACTTACAATGTGGTATCTGGGAACGATGGGACTATCGTTGCTGTTATCTTGTTATACGTCAGCTTGATAACGGTAAATTCAAACCGATGATCGGTGCTATGGGTGATTTGAGTATGCCTGGTGCAGACTTGCCACCTGAAGGTTACCATCAACTTAATACTTTAGATGAAGCTAAAAACTTTTTACACAAATATGTTGCCTATATTCGTGAAGTATGGGATAAACAAATAATAGAAAACCGCAAATAGGAGACCCTCGCCATACAAACGTTCTTACCATACGCTAACTTTAGAGAATCAGCTAAAAGTCTTGATATGAAAAGACTCGGTAAGCAGCGTGTAGAAGTACTACAGCTACTTAACTCATTTCATAGACCTAACTATAAAGGTTGGAAAAACCATCCTTGCCGGGAAATGTGGCGTGGCCACGAAAATGCATTAGCGTTATACGGTATGGTTATATGCGAGGTATGGAAAGAGCGTGGTTATAAAGATACCTGTTATGAGAAAATACGTGCTTACTACGATGAATCCAAACCTACAACGTTTCCTTGGTGGTTAGGTATGTTAGATATACATTTATCACACCAATCAATGCTAATAAAGAAATATCCGGATCATTATAAACAAGAGTTTCCGGATGCACCAGAGGGATTAGAGTATATCTGGCCTTCGAGCAATCCCGATACCTTCCAGGTTTTAACAAGTAAATAATAGTGCTTGATCTTAATTGATTAGGTACTATAATCATTTTTGTTCTTTAAACACTTTGTAAGTTTAATCGCTTACATTAACAAAGATTCTTCTCAACAGAGCACGAGGCTTTGTCAGAGCCTGATCCCCGCGCAATAACGTATACCTTCGCGATGCAACTATAGCAAAAATACGGGGCTGTAGAATTTCATAAAGGCCTTCATTTTATATGGTTATATTTAAACCAAATAAATTCATTAAAAAAGCATATCCTATGATTAACTGGGATACGCTTTCTCTTGTTTATTCAGCAATACTTGACCCTGTATACAAAGCTAAAAAGAAAAGAAACTTTGTTATAAGAATTAGAGGGATAAAAAATGGCCGTTGGAATTGGTATAATTCCGACTCTAAAGGAGGCTATTTTGTTATTGTATCAGACTTAAGAATCGGTCAATTTCATAGAGTTATAATACACGAATTTAGACATTTCATTCAGGATAAGATACTACATATACGTATAACTTCTGATTACGAAAAACTATACTATCGCCATCCAATAGAAATAGATGCCAGATATTTTGAAAATAAAGGTTTGCACTTCGCTAGAAGGTTATATAATCGTATTGAGAAACAGAAAAAAATATTTGCTATACTAAATGAATACAGACCAAAAGGTGAAAAAACTAATCGAAATGGGAATACTTCCCGATCCAAACTACGTTCCAAGGGAAAAAGTAGCTAACAGGTTCGGTGTGATGGTATGGGATCATAAAACTGCTGGAACTTGCCAAGTTATGACTGGTGATAGCTTTAAACAGGCTAAGCAATATATGGCGCAACCAGGCCATAGATCTGGTATAAAAAAGTTCGGTTTTAGAGGATAACTAGTTGCCTCTATAAAACCTGTAGTAATTATTAAGTGGCCGGTAGCTATTTTTAATGGGTGTGAAATAGGTGTTTATAGCTGCCGGCTTTTTTAATGTTTAAATATAAATATTAATATGCCATATACAGCTCGTGGAAAATGTGTTTATAGAAAAGATACTGGTAAAAAGGTAGGCTGTACAACTGGCCCTGTAAAAAAATATCTTGCTGCTTTACATATTAATACCGGTCACGAAGAATCTAAAACACCTAGCAAAATTACTCAAAAAGACGTAATGTCCGGTGTGCGTAAATCTATGCCACCACCAACGACTTCTCACAAAAGTAAGAAGAGTTACGATAGAAGAAGATTTAAATCGTTTAAAGATTATTACGAAGATGTAACAGGTGTTGATGGTAATATACGTAATACTGATAGTGCTACCGCAGAGAGTATGTATATGCCTGGTCAAGATGAAGTACCTGAACCAAATGGGTATGATACTTTGCCTGGCGGGCCAGCTACACCAATAGAATATGAAGCTAAGAAGAGCCGTATTGATACTTTAGATAAAGCTATTAACTACCTCAACAAGTACGTTGACGAGCCTTTACCTAATACAGGTAAGGAACTAGATAAGTTCTTAAAAGATCTTAAACATTTGGCAGATGATTTAGACAAGATTAGTATTGAACCGGTAGATATAATTGCTACAATCAAGCAGCCTAATATGGCTAAACAATATTTGATTCGTGGGCCTTCTTCGCCAGGTAATCCGGGCAAGGGCGCTTTACAGGACTTAATGGACATTAAGGCTCAATCCTTGATTGAAGACGAAGATTCGCCTGGAGACAATCCTACTGTTAATCCAGATGTATTGGGTGGTGCAGTAGGTGAGAATTTTATCGATCATAAAGGTCCAGGTAAACCAGGTGATAGTAACCGCCACGGCATTAAGAAGCATTCCAGTTTATCGTCTTTAGACAAAATAGTACACTCTAAAACAGCAAGCCCACGCAAAAAACAACTAGCTCATTGGCAGGCAAATATGCGTAGAGGAAAAGCTAAAAAACATCACTAAAGATATTGAAGATAAAGCTTTACAGAGTAAGTAAAGTTTATGGATAAGTTAATAATTGCTCTAGATAATTGGAGTGGAAGTGGTTACCAAGACAAGCCTAACGGTTTGCCTCTTGATATGGATACAGGTGAGCCACTACTGACCGCGATTATGAATTTTCCTAGCGAGCTTGTTCAATATCTACCAACTGAACAGGTACCAGCTAATACAAAATATTTTTACCCTATAAAGATTACATCAAGTAAGTTTTTCGTACAGGGTTCACCTTTCCGAGAACGAGCTTTATACTTGTCAGAAAAAGTATTACAAGATGTTAGAAATGGCTTATGTAGGATTATTTTTGACTACAGTACCGAAGGTCAACCAAATACAGAAAAAAGAGAAGAAGTTTTTGCTATACAGGCTCAGTTACTCAATATTAAACTGTCTTCTATGGCTTATGCAGATGCTAACTTCTTAACACCTTACATATATAAGACAATACCTGCATATTATTATAATTCTTTTGAGAGCGTGCACGCTGGTTATTTCAGTAATAACTACGATTCTACAGTAGCTAGTATTACAAGTAGGGCTAGCCGTAAAAAACGCTTTGTTTTCTTCAATAGACGTGCTCATATGCATAGAGTGCTTTTAGTTGAAAAAGTACTAGCAGATGGTCTTGATAAAGATATGATCTTAACTCTTGGCAACTCGAGTTACGGATGGCCAACATTATCACCGGAGTTAGAAGAACAACATTTAACTCAAAACAGATTTAAACACATAGCGGAACGTATACCTAATGTAATGGCACGGGCGCCTATTACGTATGATATTACCGATTACTATAATAACAACCCAACAGACTTAAACATACAGGCACAACTTGATGCCTATATATGTATAGTAACAGAAACGTTCTATTACGTAAACCCCGATTGTCCTAATTTATATTTAAGTGAAAAAACATTTAAACCTATTGCTTGTTTACAGCCATTCATAGCTGTAAATGTACCTCATTCTTTAAAGCAATTAAGAGCTCTAGGCTATAAAACCTTTGCACCTTACATAGATGAGTCTTATGATGATGAAGTAAACCCTGAAACAAGACTTGATTTAATTTATAAAGAAATTAAACGTTTAAGTAGTCTTACTGAAGATGAAGTAAAAGATTTACTAGTTAACCTTTTACCTACATTACAATACAATTATAACTTATATCAACAAAGAAGCAAAGAGAATACTGGTTACGGAGATATTATCAATGCAATAGCTCAAGACTGGAAGAACAACGGTACAAAAAATATTTGTATGGTAGGTATGGGTAAGCTCGGTAAAGATTGTGCTGAAGTAATGGCTACTAAACACTTCGTTACAGGTTACGATATCAGACCTGTACAATCGGATACTGTAAAAATAGCTACCACGTTAGAAGACGCTGTCAGAGGTAGAGATATTATTTTTATAGCTGTACCCACACCTCACGATTCTGCTTATGGTGGAGAAGGACCTACAAGTCATTTAGAGCCTAAAGACTTTGACTATACGATATTAAAAGACGTTATCAGTAAGGTACACGACGCAACCACTTCAGATCAATTAATCGTACTCATTAGTACGGTGCTACCTGGTACAGTACGTAATCAATTCATTCAAATTTTACAGGATAGAAGATTTGTATACAATCCTTATTTAATAGCTATGGGTACCATTAAGAATGATATGATAAACCCGGAAATGATTATTATAGGTACTAAAGATGGTAATTCTAATGCAGATAGTGAGGAGCTTATTAATTTCTACAAGTCAATAGTTAATGAAAAAACCAGAATCGTACAAGGTACCTGGGATGAAGCTGAATGTATTAAAATATTTTATAACACGTTTATATCGGCTAAATTAGCCTTAGTTAATATGGTACAAGATGTTGCTGAAAAGAACGGCAACATAGACGTAGATGTTGTCACTAATGCTCTTAAAGATAGTACATACCGTATTATGGGTCCTGCCTATATGACTGCAGGTATGGGAGATGGTGGTGCGTGCCACCCTAGAGATAATATTGCTTTGCGGTATATGGCGCAGCGCTTAAATTTAGGTTACGACTTATTTGACGGTATAATGAAGAGTAGAGAAGTACAGGCTGAAAACCTGGCTCTACGCTGTGTTCAAGTCGGTAGTAATGTTTGTATTGTGGGTAAAGCTTATAAACCAGGTGTACCTTACACAAACGGTTCCTATAGTTTATTGATCGGGTGGTTCATTGAACATAATGACGGCGGCACTGTAACGTATTTTGATCCTAATACAGGAGATAATGTATTCAATGATAAAGCGGATATTTACCTTATCGGTTATTGGGAAGATTGGGTAGAGAAGATTAAATGGCCAGATAACTGTACAGTAATAGATCCTTGGAGAAAATTTAAAACAGATAACACTACTATAAAAGTAATACATTACGGTAAAACAAGGTGATCTTAATACGTAGAGCTTCTAAAGGTGGTAGAGATTATACAGTTATTATGTTAAAAGGAGAAGAACCTAAATGGATCCTTACCTCTAACTATGAGCATAACCGTATACTTGAGATCTTTAAACAAGATAAGTTTTACGAGGGTATTGAAAATGATTTCAGTGATAAAGACTGGAAAATACTACAAAGTATACCTACCTATAATAAAGATAAAAAATGAAAAATATAATTGTAGTTGGTGACAGTCAATCTGCTGGTTACACAATGGAGTGTGGTACAGTTAAAAGCTACGGTCAGTGGTTAGCTGAATACAATAATTTACAATTATTTAATTACAGTAAACCAGGTGTAGATAATACGTTTATTAAGCGTAGTTTGCTTTCAAATATAGTTAAGTTTAAACCGGAAGAAACATTCGTCGTGTTTCATACCGCACCGTTTACAAGAAAATTATTCTGGTTTGATGAAGATAAACCTATCGAAAAGGATAATCATATATGGTATCCAAGCTTTACAGGGGAAGATAATAAGGGTTGGTACCGATCTAAAGGTAAACTTAGCTGTAAAAAAGGGGCAAAGTCCGCTGTAACGCTAAACGATCATAAGAATGTATTCGGTAATTACTATTTTGATGTTTATTATCATACGTATTTTTCTCTAATAGAATCATACGGCGATACATTAGATACTTTATTATCTGTACAAGATTATTTAAATAATAGAAACTACAAATATGTGTTTGTACTAAACAATAAAAACTTACTTAAGGAAAGTGTTCCACATAAAGAAGAGTTTTGTTATGCTTTAAGTAGTTTGGATTATACTAAATTTCTCTTTCAAGACAATGGTTTTGATGATTTTATACTTTCTAATGAGTATAGTGCTACCGAAGCTGATTATCACGCTAGCGCAAAAGGACACGAAGAATACAGTAAATTAGTGCAGGAATATATTACTAAACATAACTTGATTTAATAGTAACTGTTCTTATAATACTACATATGGCAACTAAAAACAATCCATCTAAACTACACCCTGAAGTTCTAAAGTTATATGGTTCACCTATATACCGTAGGAAGATTAAACGTATTGTTGAAACTGCAAAGACTTTTCATAATATCATTGGTAAGAAGGTGCCTAATCGTGTCAAACTCAATAAGAGTAACCCAACCGATAAGGAACTGCAAGATTTTAATAAGAAGAATGCTATTAAGTTAGATAAAGAGTGTTTGCATTACTTTGCTCAACCTAACGATCCAGGTCAAGAGCGTAGACTGGCAAGACCACAAACACCTATACAATAAGCTTGCATAACAACAAGTAAGGTACCATAATGTACCTATGAACATTGATCCTAAACTTATAGCCATCTCTAAAGATGGAGCATACGTTTATCCAGTAGATCATATCTCTGGTCATAAGACGTTTGCTCCTATCGATTACTTCAAAAAGACTGTCACCGAGAAATACGGTGGCAGTGTTGAAAGGTTCGTTAAAGAGTACATTACAAGAGAAACTAAAAAGTATCTAGCAGCAGGCTATACACCAGAGCAAATTAGAGACTTAGCTTCTAAATGTAAGAACAACAAATTACCTAAGATCAATGTTAAGCTTAAGAAGCACCCTAATATGCCTAAGAAAGAAAGGCGTAAACGTTTAGCTTCACACGCAGAATCTACCACCACTACTATCAATAGTGACGGAGAAATAGAAAAAGTAAGGATTTATCCTTGGACTGGTAACCCAGATTATTTTAGAAGCGAACCAGCGTATACAGATTTAGCAGCTACTACTGCTGAAGCTTGTTTAATGCCTCATATCTATCTTGATGATGAATGTAACGGTTGTAAGTATTACGAAATTTGCCAATGCCCTCTGAAACAATAAACATATTCGTCGATTTAGACGAAACTCTAATTCATACTCTTGGTATGAAAACCATCGCAGGAGATCTTGGTGATGAATCTAATCTTTGCGATACACCTGTAACTGTTGCTTTAAGCAAGAAAGAACAATACGTAACAGTATTAAGGCCTGGTGCTAACTACTTGTTATTTGCTTTAAGAGACTTTGGTAAGGTTTATATGCTTACAAGAGCTACTAAAGACTATGCTATAGCAATGAACAAGGCTTTTAACTTTGGGTTTGATGAAGATAAAATATTTGATAGGAATTTTCAAAAGTACAAAATACCAAAAAATATATCGCAAGGTAAAAACTTTCTTATTGACGATTTAGACGTTAGAGATAATTACGAAAAAGTTGCTTTTATTAAAAGATTCGGTAGAAGTGGTTATATTCAGATACCTGCTTTTTACGGCAATAAAGAAGAAGGTATAACACATAGTTTAATAAGCGATATTATAGACGATATTAAATCAAATGCCTAAGCTCTCTATATTGGTTTGCACTATTAACTCAAGAAAGCATTTCTTTGATGCTTTGTACAAAAAGCTTAGTAGGCAGATTACTCCAGATGTACAGTTCTTAAATTATTGTGATAATGGAGAAATAACAATTGGAGCAAAGAGAGAGGCACTTAAAAAAGCAGCTACTAGTGATTATATTGTTTATATAGACGATGATGATAAGATCAGTTGTTATTATGTACGTAATGTATTAGAAGCTTTACAGAGTAATCCTGATGTAGTGGGTTTAAAAGGGTTTCAAACAACTGACTTAAAAGAGTTTAAGTATTTTGAATGTTCTTCAAATCATAAGAAATGGTGTGAATTAAAGAATGGTGTTGTATGTAAACCTATTAACCATATTAACCCTATCAAAAGAGAAATAGCTTTAAAGAGTGCTTTTCCTGACTTATATTACGGGGAAGATAAGTTTTATTCAGAAGGCATAAAACCTTTTATTAAAACTGAAGTTTTAGCAGATGGTTATTTGTATTGGTATGATTATAGACCTAATAATTCTCAATCAGTAAGAATGGATATAATTGATAAAAATAAAGGTTTAAAAATGCTTAAAGCAGCTGGATTTGATTAATACATTAAGTAAGTGCTTGTATGAACCGTAAACAACAAAAACAACAGCACAACCCAAATCAACCACATCCAGATTTAGTTAAAGAGTTAGTTTTAAATAATATTAAGGTTTTCAGTAGAAAAGACGGTCCGGATTTATTACTCTGGTGCAATTACGGTGCATTAACACGTCCAAGACCAGGTCAAGGGCTTGAAATTTGGGGAGAGAATATGAAGATTGTAGAGAATATTAGAAATGCAGTTTATCGTTATTATCCAGCTGCAGAAGTTACTTCCGAATCTCAAAGAGCACATATAGTGTTCCGTTTAAATCACCGTTGATTTATTAATACTTTAACTTAAGTCATTATACTATGGAAGATACTAATACTCAATCCACTGTACAACCAGTTAAAAAACGTCGCGCACCTTCAGCTAAGAGAGCTGCTACTAAGGCACAAAAAGAACAATCTCGCGGATTTCCTCTACCTTTATATCTCACTTGCCCTGTAACGAATAAAACTAACAAATATACATCTTTAGCATATATTCGTAAGCTTATTGCCAAGCACGGCACTATAGAAGAAGTAAAAAAGACATATATTTCTGCAGAGGGTAAAAAGCTACAAAATAATAAACAAAGCTAACGTAGTTTACCAGTTAATTATGTAAGTATTAACTGTACTACCCTATATGGCTAATCCAGACGTCAATTTTGTAAATAATTTAAACAGTTCCTATTTAGCATTTATAAATGATAGTAGTGGTAATATTAACGCCACATATTTAAATGCAGGGGATTATACCCCTATGACTGTTCGCAATACAGGTGGTACACCTAATGCAGTTTATACGATTGTAGCTGGAGTTAGTGCATCAGTAATTTTAACAACAGGAACGTTGTCAGCTGGTAACCAGGTAGGTGGTTACGGTCAACGTTATGTACCATATGCCCAGGTCGTTACTACAGCGCCTGGTATTTCATCTTTACCGCCAGGAAATTACCTAGGTTAATATAAGTATATTGAACTATGGCAGGTTATCCTTACAAAGTATCTGGACACGGCGATCTAAGCGGTATATTTAAAGCTTACGTAAGCGGTACGCACCCTTCAAACACAGGCTATAAAGTTAGTGGTGTTGACTTAGCTACATTGTTTCAATCCAGTAACTACCAAGGCTTCGATCAAATTAGTTATAATACTAATTATAAGTCGATTAATAAAGGGTCTGGTGCTCCTAACGGAGATCTGCGCTACATATTTGCATATTACGGTTATTAATACTATTTTAGGTATTGATATTTTAAGAAAACAGGTTAAATTATTATACCTGTATGTCCGAAACATCTATACCTTCAGATAAACTACCGCTGTATTCAAAATATGCTAGAGAAAAATTTGAAGCGGCTAATACAAGTTTAGAATTTGAACTAACAACACCTGAGCCTATTAAAGAGATAACTCGGGTTAATAAAAAAGAATTCACTTTTGTTATCCCAGTATACAAGATAAAGGGGTATAAGTTAAAAGGACTTCTTTATATTCTACCACGACTTGCTGCAACAGGGTGTAAAATTATTGTTGCTGAGCAGGTAGACGAGCCAGTAATTACGCCAGTTAAGCAATTAGTCGAAAACGCACCTAATACAAAGTACGTAATGTGGCCAAGAAAATTTGAGAGTAGTGAAGATAAGGTAATACATAGAACTGCATTACTGAATTATATAACAAAGTATCACGTAGATACAGAATGGATATGGGTTAATGAAGCTAATACAGTAATGAACTGGCAATCAATCTTTGATTGGATTGATTCTGTTTATAACTATGTTCAACCGTATAAGATAGCAAAAAGAACTACTGAAGAAGAAACAATTAAGATTCTCAATAATGAAAAAGTTGAGATCGACTACACTGATCAACAAGGTGCGTATTTAAGCTTATACGGTGATATTTCATTTATTTATAAGAGAGAGAAGTTTCTTAAGGATGGAGGTTTCGATGAAAACTTTATCGGTAGCTGTTATGAAGGTTTAGATCTTTATCGTAAACTATTGTTAAACAGCGTTGATATACAGACAATTAATAGTCAAGCTGTTATAATACATTCTGAAAAGATAGATGAAGAAGTAGCAAATAGAGTTCGTCACTTACATAATGTAAAGTTACAAACTAAATTCCATATACAAGCAACAGCATTAGAGACGATAGACGTAAAGTTTTTAACAGATTGGCGTAAAAAGAAACCTTTATTACGTCATCGTAACGATATGGCAGTAATTACCTGTCATTTTAATTGGCCTGGCTATAAGAGACCGATTGCTAACTTAAATAGATTTATTCGTTATATGGAGTCTAAGCAGATTCCAGTATATGGCGTTGAACTTTCATTACACGGTAACTTCGTAACAGAGGGTAATGAAAATTGGTTACGTATTAAATGCACAGACAATAACATTTTATTCCAAAAGGAATGCCTTCTTAATTTAGCTGAAAAGTTAGTACCGGATGAATATACTAAGATCGCCTGGTTTGATTGTGATGTATTTTTAGATAACGATACCTGGTATGATGAAACCTCATTTGCTTTAGATAATCATCAATTGGTACAGGTATTCGAAAATGCATATTGGACTACTGAGACAGGTACAGTTGCTAAAGAAGCACCTGCAATGTGCAAATACCCACCAGTACCTGATTCCTGGTCAGGACATCCTGGTTTCGGTATAGCCGCAAACCGATCAATGTGGGCACCTAACATTGGTGGTTTATACCCATACTGTCCATTAGGTCACGGCGACACTACTTTCTTATATACTATATTTGAAACTCCATTCCAAGAAAATACTAATATAGGTATTGGTTTAAATAATAACCCTGAATATGCACCTTTCCACTCTTGGAAAAAACATATTATAGATTGGGCTGCGGGTAAATTACCAGGTTCAGGTGAAGGTGCAGGTCAAAAGAAGTTAGTATCATATGTTAAAGGTAATTGCTTTCACGAATGGCACGGCGACATATTTAACCGTAGCTACGTAGACCGGGCATTCCTTATGACCTGGTATAACCCTGAAAAACATATCTATATTAATGAACAAGGTATACTAGAATTACACAATGTACCTGACACCTGGTTAAAAATGATTCAAAAATACTTTATGGATAGAAGAGAAGACGGTTCACTACTAGACGGAACAATACAGTAACAATATGCCTAAATTTACATACGACAATTTCACTAAATTTATTCCTGTTTGGGAAGACTGTATTCTCAATGATGAGGATATTAAAGCTTCTCAGAAACGACCAGATTTAATTTATGCTTTAGATATAGGTGCAGGTGAAGGTATGGCGTCTTTATGGATGCAAAAACACGTAACAACAGGCACCGGAGATAGAGTCTATTGCTGTGATACCTGGATACAACGGGAAACAGAAAAGACATTTGATAGAAATGTAACTGGTACTGACGAATCATATAAAATAGTAAAAGTAAAAGGTAATGTAGAGTATAAAATGTACGAGCTTGCATTACTAGGGCCTGTCTTAGCAAATAGCAAATTTGATTTAATTTATATACACGGTACTACTGTTAGTAGAGATGCATTAAGACAATTTCTTACAGCTTTTACTTTATTAAAAGATAAAGGTATAATGATAATTGGTAATTATGATGCTAAGGCTAAAGTAACTGCTTTAGGTAAACAGAGTACACATTATAGAGAAATGGTTGAAGTGTTTCGTAGAACTGAAGCCGGTCGTTATGAAATATTATTTGAAGCCGAACAGTTAATAATTAAGAAACTTACTGCTTCACAGATTCAATGAGAAAACAACAAGTAATTTGGGGTGCATCCGGATTATCTCACGACGCTGCTCTTGCTGTTATAAGCAATGGTAAGCTTGTATTTGCTTCTTCTTCTGAACGTTATTCCCGGATAAAGAACGACCCTAATTTTAATATAGAGTTAATTGCTGATGCACTACAGTACGGGGAACCTGATGTTATTGTTTGGTACGAAAAGCCTTTCAAGAAATTCGTAAGACGTCTAGTAGTAGATAAATTATGGGAACCGTATAGCGTGGCGCGTACATTTGAAATGTACGGAGTTAAAGCACCAATCCAGTACGTAGATCATCACGTATCTCACTTATGTGCATCTCTATATACAGCACCATTCAACACGGATAAAACATTAGGATTAGTAGTAGATTCAGTAGGAGAATTTAAAACTCTATCGGTGTGGGACATAGATAACGGAAAATATAAATGTATACACTCTCGTAACTACCCTAATTCACTAGGTTTGTTCTATTCATCTATAACCCAGCTACTTGGGCTTAAACCTCAAGAAGAAGAGTATATTATGATGGGTATGGCTGCTTTTGGTACTTCGAATTGGCAGAAATATTATAAGTTTTTTCTAGAAAATTTATTCGACGAAGATTGTAATCTAGTACTAGATCTTCGTAGAGGTTGTAGAGGTTTGATACCGCAGGATGAGATTGAAGCTAATAAATTTGATATTGCCTTGGCAGCTCAAAAAATATACGAAGATATTGTTGTTGATATAGCAACAGAGTATCTTAATAAAACTGGCTATAAGAAATTAGTATTTTCAGGTGGATGCGCACTTAATTGCACAGCTAATAGTTTTCTTTTAGAACTAGTAGATGAAATGCATATATTTCCTAATCCAGGCGATTCAGGTTCTGCAGTAGGTGCTGCATTAGCTTATCTTAATGAATCTGTAGAATTTAGAAACCTTTATTTAGGGCACGATGCTGAAACAAACATCGATATTGATGAGTTAGTAAACTATTTAGATACTAATAAAATGGCAGGAGTTATATTTGGTAAAGCTGAATTCGGACCTAGAGCATTAGGTCATCGTTCTATTTTAGCTGACCCTAGAGTACACAATATTAAAGATATTGTTAACGAAGTAAAAGGCCGGGAAAAGTTTAGACCGTTTGCTCCAATGATATTAAAAGAGCATTTTAATGATAACTTCTTTAATAAGGGCAAGACAGATTCATATCCTTATATGCAATTTACACATATCTGTAAACGTCCTGACCTATATCCAGGTATAGTGCACGTTGATGGTAGTTCTAGAATACAGACTGTGGATGTTGATACTCCGTTTGCCCATCAATTACTCACAAAGTGGTACGCAAAGACCGGTTGCCCAATACTTCTTAATACTAGTTTAAATGTAAAAGGTAAACCCTTGATTAATAGTAAAGTACAGGCAAAAGAATTTAGCCATACCAACTTAAAAATATTTTGTTAAAGTAGCTTTCTCAATTAAAACACGTAATTCATAGTATGACAGAAAATGAAGAAATAACACCTTCCATTGATAAGCCAGATGAGCACTGGACGTTAAAAAATAACGCTAAAGATTTGCCTTGGTTGAAAAAAACTAAAGACCAACTCGATAGAACTAGTACTAGCTTCTGTTTAGCTAAATGGAATCAAGTCACTATTCATTTAGCTAATGGAACTACACATAGCTGCCATCACTGCAGAGTACATAAAATACCTTTAGAAGAATTAAAGGACAATCCTTCTGCATTACATAATACTAAAGAAAAGAAAAATACCCGTAAAATGATGCTAAACGGGGAAAGACCATCTGAGTGTAATTTCTGTTGGCGAGTAGAAGATTTAAACGAGCCTGGTCTGTATAGTGATAGAGTTAAGAAGAGTTCTAATAAATGGAACGATCAAACCATTAATACTATCCCGCAAATGCCCTGGGATACTAATATAGCACCAAAATATGTTGAGCTAGACTTTTCTAGTTCCTGCAATTTTAAGTGTATATATTGTTCTCCGTCTTATTCTACTACCTGGGCTAAAGAGATTAGAGAGCACGGTCCTTATAACGTAGGAGCTAGTGTTTTTAATTCTACTAAAGCTATTGCTGAAGATGGTGGTATGCCTCTAGAAGTTGACGAAGACGATAATCCATACATTCAAGCATTCTGGAAATGGTTGCCAGATATTATAGGTAATTTACGTACATTACGAGTTACCGGTGGAGAACCGCTTCTAAGTAAAAATACTTTTAAACTAATCGATTACCTAGTCGAACACCCACAACCTGAATGCCAATTTGATATTAATTCGAATCTAGGTGCACCTAAACAATATATTGATAAACTTATTGAAGGTATCAAAAGAATACATAATGCTAAGGCTGCAAGCAACATAACAATTTTTACAAGTTGTGAAGCACAAGGTGCTCGTGCTGAGTACATTCGTAATGGTTTAAATTATAAATATTGGCTTAGCAATCTCGACCGCATTCTTACCGAATGCCCATATATACAGATTTCAATTATGTGCACTTATAATGCACTAAGTGTTACCTCGTTTACCGGGTTCTTAAAAGACTTACTACCTCTATACCATAAACATACGGTGTATGGTGAAATGGACGGTGTATATGGCCGTGCAAATTGGTTTCCTATTAATTTAGATATGCCATATCTAAGACACCCTCAGTTCTTAAGCGCTTGGATTCTTACAGAAGATTATTTAGACTATATGGATGAAACTATAAAGTTTATTGAGCAAAACTTAGCAGTATTTAAAGTAGGAGAAGATGGTCTCAGAAAAATGGTTAAGACCGGGTTTGCAGCTTATAATGCACACGATATGCGACGGGTATACGGGGTAATGAAGAACGCAATTGTAAACAATATTGGTCGTAACAACGATGTACTAGTAGATCGTCGAGGCTTCCATATGTTTATTGATGAGCACGACCGCCGTAGAGGCGCAAGTTTCTTAGGTACGTTCCCTGAAATGGCAGAATTCTATCACTTCTGTAAAACCGAATGCGCATAATATATGGCTAAAACACCTATACTATATAAAAGTCAATCTTTTCTAGACGGTAGACAAAACCCTATGTCTGAGGAGTATCGTGGACCAGCAATGGGCATTATACACCCTTCTCAAAATTTAAGAAACAAATCAGACTACCGTATATTGCACACCATCAACCCTTGGTTTGATACTTGTTTTGTAATAGTTGAGAGAGATTGTGGTACAACAATAAGCTTAACAGCTGGAGAAGTGGGTAAAGACCTTTTTGTAAAGAGTCTTGAAAGACAATGGAGACCGTACTATGTTACTCCAGGTCGTGCTTTTAGAACCTGCAGTTATAGCGCTAACCCAGGGGAACCAGTTGAAATTAAGTTTTACTTTTTCGATACAAAATATATAGGCTTTGCAAAAACTCTTAATGAAGACGAGGCTGTTACCTTAAAGATTGTTAACGAATATATTAAAGAAGCATTTGCGGATTTCTATAAGTTTGAAACGTTTAAGATAGATGAAAGAATACTGCAAAAGATCTGGACAGATGCTGAAGTACCTTTTAAAATACGTTTAAAGGATGAACTTACGCACGTTTCCGGTGAATTTATACTAGAAGAAAACTTCCAACCTCCTAAGTATGATAATGACACACAAAATATTAGCGGAGAAGTACCTACAAGTAATTAAAGAATCCGCTGTAGAGGATTTCTCAACAAAATTAGCTAATGTTAAGAATTTAATTCAGCAGAGTGCAAATAGAGAATTAACAGCATCTTTTAACGAGTTATTATTAGCATTGCTTAACTCCACTGATGAGAATGTTAAACAGGCTGCTAATAGTTCGTTAAACACCCAAACACAGGTAGCTAAAGAAGAAGATGAATTCTTAGTTACACCTAACGGTGATAGTGCCGATCCAAATAGAGAAACAGATAGTAGTGGTGTAGGATTTTAAGTCGTATTATTACTAAATAATACATATGTACTTCAATCAAGAATTAAAAGTAGGTGAAAACAATAACACCGGTGTTGGTTTTCAAACCGCTAAAGCAAATAACGGTCAAACATTAGTTTATAATGCTCCAACTACAGCTCTTTCTGGTTCCTGGATCAACATTTTTTGGAATGATACAGTTGGCTTGAATGGAGTTCATACTCTATCTGGTACTGGAGTAGTAGACGGTAAACAGTTAAACAATACCTTATATCTACATACAGCAGATAAACAATCGTTTTCGTTCTCCGTATCTGCAGATGCTGCATTTACTACACAGAAAGTTACTTTAACACCTGTAGGTCGTACAGTTTCAAGTATGAACGACTTAAGAAAACATCTCTTAGGATATTAATTTTTAAACACTATGGCTACTTATTTTAATTCTCAAGTTACACAAAACCAAATTGGTAACAATCCATCCACCTATCAAGGTGTTGATTGTAATATCAGCGATCCTAGAGCTGCTATATTATTTAACGTAATACCTAGCTACGCAAATAGTCTGTCCGGCACAGGTAGTGCTCAAGCTAATTTCGCGTTAACATACACGAATACAGCTAATATTAGCGGTGTAGAGAGTCAATCTTCTGGAACAGGTACTATTTATATTGACGGTGCTTATCAATGCATTCGTGCAACAGGTACAGTATCATATCTAGCTGGCGGTACCTACACACAAAGCATTAGCGGTGTAGTAATAACAAATGGTGGCTTAGGTTATTGGGGTCCAGGCAATGATGGCGCAGTAACTTGTACATTCTCAGCTCCAGATTCTGGCTCAAATGTTACAACTGGTGTACCTATTTTGGGTAATGGTAACATTATTGGTGTACAGATCACTAACACGGGTTCAGGTTATGCTAACCCAGGTACTGCAACAGTAACATTCTCAGTTCCAGTAGCTCACAAAATGTATTTACAAAAGCACGATTATACTTGCTTTGAATTTACAGTACCTGCTACAGGTAGCCGTGGTGGTGGTGCACAGGCTGTTGCTTTAACACCAGTAGGTTATAAAGTAGAAGGCCCCACAAAGCGCCGCAAGTACCTTTTAGGTTACTAAGTTATTTCGACGTAGCTCTATAAACTCCGTCCCAATCAGCTCCAAGGTTAGCTCCTTGGAGCTCTTTTATTCTCTCTTCCATTGCTTCGTAATACTTTTTAAGTTCAGGGTTATATTTCTTTAAAGCGTTTATTAAAAGTTTTGCTTCTTCCCAGTTTTGTTTTCTGTAGTTTATAAGAAACGCTTCGTGCATTCTTATAACTTCTAAGCCGTTTTCTCTTAGCTTGTTTTCAAGCACTGTGTATATCTTTACACCTTCTTTTTTACCTTTAACTGCAATACAATCTAGTTCAAAGCATTGATAAGACATTTCAATATACTTCTTAGTTAAAGGTCCAATAATAATACGTACTCCGTAAGGTTTAGATTGTCCTTCTAAACGAGAAGCTAGGTTAACACCATCACCTAAGCAAGTGTAATCAAATCGCTGAGTGCTACCCATATTACCCACTACTACCGAAGCTGTATTAATACCTAAGCCCATACCAAATGCTGGTATACCTTCTTTAGCTATTTCTTCATTAAATGTATCAAGTCTCTTTAGCATTTGCATAGCTGTTTTTACAGCATTACGAGCGTGATCTGGATCATCTAAAGGAGCGTTCCAGAAAGCCATTTGCGCATCACCAATATATTTGTCGAGGGTTCCATCGTTATCTAATATGGCTTGGGTCATAGCAGTCATATATCGGTTCATTATTGACGTTAAACCTTGTACGTCTTTACCATAATGCTCTGATATAGTGGTAAAGCCTCTTACATCGGTAAACATAATAGATAACTCTCTTTCATCTCCACCAAGCTTTAATAAACCTGGATTCTTTTGTAACTTTTCTACTAATGCTGCGCTTAAATAGGTTCCGAACTGTTTCTTGATCTGCTGCTTTAACTTAAACTCCATTACGAATCTAAAGAATATAGCACCTACCCAGGGTAACAATACCGCTAAAGTAGGCCAGGTATAATCCGTAAGATATCCACTGTTAACAAATAAGCAAGATCCAATAAAATAAGG
>Ga0208257_1000048_pt1 | contig 40768 bp, 36 predicted proteins | sample CryBogCBH10Sep07_FD_184610 | JGI IMG/M metagenome (GOLD analysis project Ga0208257, IMG submission 184610) | Freshwater microbial communities from Crystal Bog, Wisconsin, USA - CBH10Sep07 (SPAdes) | ecosystem: Environmental > Aquatic > Freshwater > Lake | place: Crystal Bog, Wisconsin, USA... | reverse complement strand
CACAAGGTATTCAGGGTATTCAAGGCCCGCAAGGCACACAAGGTGTGCAGGGTGTTCAGGGACCACAAGGCACACAAGGTGTGCAAGGAAATCAAGGAACTCAAGGAATACAAGGTGTCCAGGGTATTCAAGGAATTTCTATTCAAGGAACCGCAGGTATAGCAGGTCAAACAAATGCACACGCAGCAATTAATGCCGTTTCTACAAATAGTGGAGCGGGATCAAGTACTTATTTTGCGGGAAGTGCAGATGTTGAAAACGGAAATGGTATTGGTGCTTATATTGAAGCAAATACAAATGGAGTTATACCAACAATTGATGGAGTAACACTCGCTATTGGAAATCGTGTTTTATTTACAGGTAGAGCAAACTCAATTGAAAATGGTATTTATTCAGTAACTAATTTAGGGTCAGGTTCTACCAAATATCGTTTTACTCGTGCAACAGATTCAGATAACCATGTTGCTGCACAAGTAGAACCAGGAGATTATGTTTTTGCACTTACTGGAACTTTATATGCAAATAGTACATGGGTTTTGTATAGCACTGGTTCTAATCCAGATGGTTCAATTAAAATTGGTACAGATCCAATTCAATTTACACAAGCAGGCGGAATTGGTGCACAGGGAACTGTAGGTCCACAAGGTACACAGGGTGTACAAGGCAATCAAGGTTTGCAAGGTATTCAAGGTTTTGGATATGCACAGCTTCAGGGTACACAAGGTACACAAGGTTTGCAGGGCAATCAAGGCACACAAGGTGTTCAAGGAGTTCAGGGGACTCAAGGAATTCAAGGAATACAGGGTCCACAAGGTACACAAGGTACACAAGGTTTGCAAGGCGTTCAAGGTCCACAAGGTACGCAAGGATTACAGGGACTTCAAGGTACACAAGGTACACAAGGTTTGCAGGGCCTGCAGGGACTTCAAGGAAACCAAGGTCTTCAAGGTTTTGGTTATGCACAACTACAAGGTGTGCAAGGAACGCAGGGACTTCAAGGAGGTTCTGGCAATTATGTAATTTCTGCAAATCCTCCAGTATCACCAGCAACAGGATCTGCTTGGATTAATTCAAATGATGGTCGTACATATATTTATGATGGTGCAGAATGGTTTGAGCCATATGATAATTTAAATGGATTGCAAGGAACCACAGGACCTAGCGGTATAACATCATCAACTACTGCACCTACAAATACATCAGTTTTGTGGCTTGATACAACTGCAACGGCAGTTGCTCCAGTAAGTCATCAATTAATTTCTAGCGGAAATCTTACAGCAACAGCAGTAAATTCATTCTCTGTACCTACGGGCGGGTACAAAAAACTAGAACTTACTATTAATGGTTGGAATGTAAATCAAAGCCTTCAATACAGAATTAATAACGATAGTGGAAATAACTATGCTAATAATCCTAGCGGAATGATGAATGTAATGGACACTGTAAATACGGGTGGTGCTAATGATCAAGCTATTATTCGTATTTATAATCCTGAAAGCACTAATCAAATTAAAATGGCTGAAGTGCTTATGACTGGTCCTGGTAGTGCTCTTTATGGAGGATTTTTATTGTTTTCCTGGACAAATTCTTCAACCGCAGTATCAAGCATTCAAGTATTATTTGGTGGCGGTGGTTCGCCTTCTGCTAGTGCAACTTATACGCTTTATGGGATATTATAGGAGATGACATGTCACAATTAAAATATTATAATGGAAGCAGTTGGGTACCAGCAATAGTTGGAGCACAAGGATTAAATGGTATTCAAGGTTCACAAGGTCTTAATGGTGCATATGCTGCACAAGGAGTTCAAGGTATTCAAGGCTATATAGGTCAAGGTTTTAATCTTGTATCTACAAGCAGCGTCACTCTTGGTTTTGGAGTTTTAAGTTTTGTATTTAATGGAGTTGGAATTATAAATCCATTTTTTCCTGGCCAACAAGTATATGTTCAACCTATAGGTTTTAATTCTTCTTATATAATAGGTTCAGTTTATGGAGTTTCTCAAGGAACAAATACTTTTACTGTTCAAGTTCAAGCAAGCGTTTATGGTGGAAGTGGCACATACTCTTCATGGAATATTTTCCCATATTCAGGTGCTAATGGAGTTCAAGGCATACAAGGAATTCAAGGATCAACTGGTTCAAATAATTATGGTTGGTCAACTATTGCCACAGGCACAGCAACTTCAGGAAACGTTATAAGTGTAAGTGGAATATCATCTCTTTATGCAAATGGTGAGTTTGAATTTGTTTTTCCAAGCCCAACCACCAGTACTGCTACTTCTGCTTATCTTACAATTAACGGAGACACTGGAACTTATTTTCTTAAAGCTTCTCAAGGACAAACTTTATATGCAAATACATCTGTAATAGGAGCCAGTAACATTTCAAACAGTTTTGTTGTAAAAATTTGGGGAGCTTCGGATAGTCCTAAAGTTGTTATGTATTCATCTTCTGTTTCAGCATACCAAACTTGGATTTATGTACCACCAACAAACGTCGCAATTACTTCTTTAAGCTTAACATTAACCACTGGAACATTTACTGGTGGAACATGGTATCTTAGAGCAAGGCCTTAAGGAGATAACAAATGGCTATTTCATTCCCATCCAGCCCCGCCCTTAATCAACAGTACACATACGGCAGCCGTACGTGGTCTTGGAATGGAACTGCTTGGCAATCTGTAGGCACTGCTCAAGGTTTGCAAGGAACTCAAGGTTTACAAGGATCGCAGGGAACTCAGGGAGTTCAAGGAATACAGGGTATTCAAGGATCTTCTTATATTGGACCAACACTCGGTCAAACATATTTGGCTTCTGCACAAACAATTTCAGGTGTTCAAGGTTTAACTTTACAAAATACTACATTACAGGGTACACTTATTGCAGGTGGAGTGGTTGGAACCGCTGGATATCTTTTGACATCTACTGGAACAGGTGTTCAATGGGCACCAGCCCCAGTTTCACTTCCATCACAAACTGGTTATGCATTACAGTTCCTTACAACTAATGGAACTACTGCATCATGGACACCAGTTTATTATCAATCTGTTGCAACTGCAGCAACTACAGGCGTTGCGGGAACTCCAAGTACAGCCCGCCCTAAATTAACATTTATTGGAGCAACATTATCAGATGATTCCGCCAATAACCAAACAACTGTTACAATTACAAGTGGCGGAAATGCAGAGATAAACACAATTATGGGAGTCTATTAAGATGGCAACAAGCACACCAAAATTACTTTATAGAGGAGCAGCAGCAACAAGCTCAACATCTGTATATTATGTGCCTTCTGCAACTACGACTATTTTAACAGACATTGTGATTGCTAATAATGATCTTAATCAACAATCAGTAACTATTTTAATTAACTCTGTTCCTCTTGTTCCTACAGTTCCCGTCGCTGCGGGTGGAGTAGTAAATCTTCAATTTAGAACAGCATTAAACGCAACTGATACAATATATGCGTATGCAACATCAACAAACGTAGCCTTGCATTTGAGCGGAGTTACCATTGCATGACAATAGAACAATATCCTTCATCCAATAACATAGCAACAACTACTGTCTGGAAATACACAGCCACAGGGTCTGAATTAACGCTATCTGGATATGATAACTATTCACAAGCTTTACAATTTACGGCGGGATCCGAACAGGTATATCTCAATGGAGTCCTCTTAGTAAGAAATCTAGATTATACTCCAGCAGCAAATGGTCTATCTATTACATTCCCATCAAGTCTTGCATATAATGACTTTGTACAAATTTATTGCTATTCTAACTATTCTATTGCATCTGTAGCATCATCATCTATCACTGGAACTATTCAAAATGCTCAACTTTCTAATTCATCTATAACTATTGGTAATCAGTCAATATCTTTGGGTAATGCTATAACAACATTGACAGGTACATCTATATCTGGATCTACAAATACTTTGACTAACATTCCTAATTCCGCCCTTTCTAATTCATCAATAATTATTAATGGTAATCCAATATCATTGGGTGGAACAGTAAATATTACAACTCCAAATACAATTTTATCTCAAAAAGGTGGAATAATTGTTGGAACAGGTGGAGGATCAGTAACTCAATTAACAGTTGGAGCAGACGGAACTACACCAATTGCTGATTCAACTCAAGCAACAAATATTTCATGGGCAGGACCTATAAATATTTCTGGTAAAAATTATTTATTTAACGGAAATATGGAAAGTGATCAAAGAAATAATGGTGCGGTAGTAACTGCAACAACATCTGCGCCAGCTTATCTTGTTGATAGATGGTATTTAAACTATGTGCAAGTTGCAAATATAACTGCACAAAGAGTAGCAGGAACAAATACTGGAACTCAATATGCACAAAGAATTACTGGTGCAACAGGAAATGCAAATTTAAACTGGGCACAAAGAATAGATGCAATTAACGCATATAGCTTAGCTGGTAAAACAGTAACAATAAGTATGAAGCTTTATGCTTCAACAGCAATATCTACTGCTAAATTTTTTGTAATCCTTCCAAGTTCTTATGATAATTATACTTCTCCAACAGTTCCTGTTTTTACCAGTATAAATATAAACTCAGGACTAAATAGTATTTCTTATACATTTACAATGCCATCAGGTGCAACAAATGGTGCTGAAGTTGGAATAAACTTTACAGCAGGATTAGGTAATAATGTATATGTAGATATATCAAATGTTCAGCTTGAAATTGGTTCTGTTGCAACAACATTTGCCAGATCTGGTGGATCATACAATGGAGATATTGCTTTATCTGGATCAGCAGGATTTGATGGGGTTTTAGTTTCAACCAATTCTTCAATTTCTCCAACTTCATCTGGAACCCCAGGTTGGGCTGGATATTATGTTTCGGGTAAAAACTTTTTAATTAATGGTTTACAAGAAATTGATCAAAGAAATGCTGGAGCAGCAGTAACAGTAAATAGTGCTTTAAAAATAGGGTTAGATAGATGGTTTTTATTTAATAGTGCTGCAACAAATGCAACAGTACAAAGAGTGGCGGGAACAAATACTGGCACTCAATATGCAGCAAGAATAACTGGCTCATTTTCTGGAAATTATGCACAAAGAATTGAAAGCTATCAAATAGCACCTGCTACAGGTCAAATAGTTACATTTAGTGGAAAAATATATGGAAGTACATCAGGAATAACTGTTTCAACATATGCAATATATGCAGGAACACAAGACAATTATGCTACAAACACATCAATATCAACTGCAGCATCAACAATATCTGTATCAACAACACCAACAAAATTTTCAGTAACATTTGTTATTCCAAGTGCTGCAACAAATGGTGTAGAAGTAGGAATCAATACAACACTAGGAAGCGGTGTTTATATAGATGTATCAAGTTTACAACTTGAATTAGGAACAGTTGCATCACAAATATCAAGATCTGGAGGAAATTATCCTCAAGAAAAATTAGCTTGTATGAGATATTTTCAATCTTCTTTTCCAGAGGGAGTTGCTCCTCAACAAAATTATTCTCCAGGAATTATTCAAGTTCAAACAGCAAATGCAGCACTATCTGGAGGATTTTTATTCCCAGTTCCTATGAAAAAAGCTCCAAATATGACATTTTACAACCCTTATGCAGCCAACTCTTCTGGAAGGTATGCAAATAGTTCAACAGATGTAGCTATAATATCATATCCAACATGGAATACTGGCGTAAACTATATAACTTGGGGAACAACAACAACTACATCACAAGCTATACATCTTAATTGGTCAGCAGATGCGGAGATTTACTAATGACAATTCAAGTATACCCAGCAGCTAAATCTCAAGTTACCTCCAATTTTTGGAGATATACGGCGGTAGGTGGAGAAACTACACTTTCAGGCGTAGACAATGCTGGAACAACTCTTTATTACTATCCAAACCAAGAACAAGTGTTTTTAAACGGTGTTTTGTTAGTTCGTGGAGTTGACTATACAGCAACATCTGGAACATCTATTACTGGTTTGGCAGCATTGGTTGCAGGAGATACTGTACAGGTAAATTGTTATAGTAATTTTACTATTACTCAAGTCCCCGTCACTGCTTTACAAGGATCTATTACAAATCTTCAACTTGCTAATTCATCAGTTATAATTGGTGGACAAACAATAAATTTGGGCGGGTCTCAGAATACTTTTTCAGGAATTACTCTTACCACCCCTACATTAAATAATCCAGTTATTTCAACAGCAGCAACAGGTGCAGCCCCATTAACAATTAATGGAATTGCATCCCAAACTGGTGATTATTTAGATATTAACACACTAGCATCTGGTGGTACATCTGTTCTTAAATTAACGAGTAATGGAAGACTTGGATTAGGAGTAACTTCACCATCGGTTTCTTTTGACATGGCTGGAACCGCATATTTTAGAGGTACAAATTCAACAGGAGCTGTATTTCAAATTGCACCAGATCAAACTTCAGGTGCAAATGGAGTAACATTAACAACATCTTTTGTAGCAGGTGGTCAAGGTCCTCTTATATTTAATAACAATGGTTCAGAGTCAATGCGTATTACAAATACTGGACAACTAGGCATTGGCACAACAGTAAATTCAGTAACACAATCTGCAGGCCTTTCAGTATTTGGAGGTATTCATACTGTTGGTGCAGTAACAACGCATCCAAATGGAGGTGCTTATATTGAATGGAATAAATCTAGTGGAACTGGCGAAACTAATTTTATAAATCAAAAAGGAGGGGGTTCTGGAGGATTCTATTGGTATGAATCAGATACTGCTAATAATTTAACAACAAGAATGGTTATTGATTCATCAAATAGGCTTGGAATTGGAACAAATGGTCCTACATACCATATAGATGTAGCGGGAGTTGGAGTAGTATCACAAACTTTAGGAAGTCAAGCATTAGGATTGCAGCTTCAGTCAACTCCAAATAATATTTCGTATTTGCAAATAACAGACACAAAAACAAATAGTTCTAATTCAGCATGGCCAGGGGCAGGCTGGAGATTGCAACAAAAAATTGATGCCACATGGATGGCAGCAATTGGATTTAATGGTGGTCAACAAGGCTATAGTACAAATGATTTTGGAATTACATTTTATACTAATGGTGGATCAACATCTGCAGTTAACGATACAGCAGAAGCAATGCGTATTCAATCTAATGGATATGCTCTTATAGGGTATTATACCTCAAATGGTTCTTACAGATTACAAGTAAATGGACAAATTTTTGCTACATCTGCTTCAATTGCAACTTCTGATGCTAAATATAAAGAAAATGTTGAAGAACTTAGTAACGGATTAGCATTAATTGATTCTTTGCGTCCCGTCGCATTTGATTGGAAAGAACAAATTGAAGAAGACATTTCTGATGAAAAGATGATAAGAGAAAAACATAACTTCCCAGAAGGAAGACAAGTTGGATTTATTGCTCAAGATGTGCAAAAGGCATTTAAAGGTCAAGATTGGCTTTCAAGCGTTGTTGTTGAAAATACTAGAGAAGAAATTAAAGATGTAGATGGAAATACCCATGTTGAAGAAGAGCCATTCCTTGGACTTGCTGAAACCCATCTAATTCCTATTTTAGTTGCAGCAGTTAAAGAACTTTCTGCTAAACTTAAAAAGTTGGAGGCTAAGAATGTCTAATGCTAGAAATATAGCCAATTTGTTTTCTACTATAAATGGACGTGGAGCATATACTGTTGTACAGGGAAATGGAACTCCTGTAACACCCCGCCCAAATTTAAACATTGTAAATGCCACCGTTACAGATGATTCGGCAAATAACAGAACAACTGTTACAATAGGTGGAGTACCACAAGATCTTGTGGATGGCGGAGTCTTTGATAGTATTTCAACTATTGATGGCGGAACCCCAGCCTCATCATCTTATGCTTTTAGTCTAGTCGGAGGAACCGTATAATGCCAGTACAAACACAGATTCAGATTCGCAGAGGAACAGCCTCTCAGTGGACAACTACTAATCCAGTCCTTGCTGCAGGTGAGCTTGGTCTTGAAACTGATACTGGCTACTTGAAGGCGGGTAATGGATCAAGTCTTTGGACTTCCCTTACATACATTAATCAGATCCCATTCCCTTTAATTACTACAAATGCACAATCTGGAACTACTTATACATTAGCACTTTCAGATGGTCAAAAGAATGTTGAGTTAAACAACTCTGCTGCTATTACCGTTACAATACCGCTTAATGCAACTGTAGCGTTCCCTATAGGTACACAAATCCAGCTTCTTCAAACAGGTGCAGGGCAGGTAACTGTTGCTGCAACGGCGGGAGTTACAATAAACTCTAACCCAGGACTTAAATTACGTGGTCAATGGTCTGCTGCTACATTAATTAAAAGAGCATCGGATACATGGGTACTTGTAGGTGACATTACTGCATGAGTCCATTTATTACACTACCTGGTAGCAATTCTGTTCATGGTGCAATTGTGCCGATTGCATATGTTAATTTAAGTAGCCCAGGTATAAATATAACATTTTCTAATATTCCACAAACTTATCAAGATTTAATGCTGGTTGCGTTTGCAAGAAATACTCAAGCACTAGCGATAAATGGCATGAATCTATACATTAACACAACAAGTCAAAGCCCAAACTATTGGAGCCAAACAACTTTAGCAGGAAATGGATCTTTAACTGCAAGCACTAGGGGAACAACAACCACCATCCAGTATGGTGCAACTTTAGATATGCCTGGCTCTACCTCAACTTCGGGTGTTTACGGAAGTGCGGTTTATCATATATTAAATTATACAAATACAACCACGTACAAAACAGTATTAGGCCGAAACGCTAATGATCAAAATGGCTCTGGGTCGGTACAAATTGCCGCTGCTTTATTTGCTCAAACTGGAGCGGTTACTACTTTGCAAATTGGTTCTGGATATGGAGCAAACTATTCTGCTGGCACAACATTTGCCCTTTACGGCATCAGATCGGTAGGTCAATAATGTCTATGTATCCAATTGCAACAGCACAAGGCAATGGTTCTGGTGCTATTTATTTTAACAACATTCCGCAAAACTTTACTCATCTACAAATTCGTATTTTAGGTAGAAGCGGCACATCTGGAACTAGCGGCAATCTTTACCATAACATCAATGCTGGTGGTTATACTTATTCAAATCATCAACTTTATGGTAACGGCTCTTCAATCGGTTCGTCGTCTAATACTGGATTGCCTTATGTATTTTTTGGAAGTGCTTTTCCAGCGGCATCTTCAACTGCAAATATTATGGGTGCTTTTATTATAGATTGGTTTGATTACACAAACACAAATAAATATAAAGTTTGTCGTGTTACGGGTGGGAATGACCAAAATGGTTCAGGGGTTGTACAGATTTCTTCTGGGTTGATTCAAACTACTGGAGCAATGACTTCATTTTTTCTTGATACAGAAGGTTCATTTACTACTGCCACAACTGTCCAACTTTACGGCATCTCAACATCATCAGTAACGGGGGCATAAAGTGAGCGTATTCTTACAACCTATTTATACGCAAACTGTCGGAGCAGGTGGAGCATTAGCAGTTACTTTTAATAATATTCCACAAGGATATTCTGATCTTAAAATTGTAATTAGCGCAAGAAGCACAGCATCAAGCAATGATGCAGTTGCTTTTCAATTTAATGGAGATACATCTAATTCTTATTCTGATACTAGAATTTTTGGCGATGGTTCAGGCGCATATTCTGATAAACCTGCGGGATACAATTTTACCCCTTTGTACGCAAACATTCCTACCGCAACCAGCACCGCAAACACTTTTGGAAATACAGAATTGTATATTTCCAATTATTCAAGCGGCAACAAAAAAAGTTACATATTAGATGTAATTTGCGAAAACAACACCGCTTCAACAAATACTTATCAAATGTTAATTGCTGGTTTATATAATAAAACAAACCCAATTACATCCATAACTTTCTTTACTACAAATACAGTTAATTTTGCCCAATACTCAACCTTCACCCTTTACGGCGTTGCCGAACAATACTCAACCCAAACCCCAGTAGCACCAACCATTACATCTATTGTAGATCAAGCGGGATTTGCTAGTGTGAACTTTTTACCTACCGCCCCAGATAATGCAACAGTATATGCAGTAACAGATAATAATAACAATACAACATACGGGGCGGGATCTCCAATTGTAGCCCCCGTAACCCTAGGCTCTAATACAACATTTACAGCAAAAACAATTAATAATTTAGCAACAACATCAGCAGCTGGAACAGCTTCTATTACAAGTAATAATAGTTACGCAAGTATTGCTACAGTTTATGCTTCATCAGGAACTATTAGCAATGCAGTATTTAATAATATTCCTCAAAACTATACACATCTTCAAATAAGAGCATTTGCAAGGGGTGGCAGTACATCGTTTGCTGCAGGACTTTCTTTTTATATTCAATTTAATGGAGATACCACTGCTGCAAATTATAATTTACATGGACTTTATGGAGACGGTAGCTCTGCTTATGGGTCTAGTTCCTTGGGAACTGGATCTTTATCTGCACAACAATTATTTACAGATACCAGTGCTCCATCAAATACTTTTGGTGCGGGAATTGTTGATATTTTAGACTATGCAAATACTACAAAATATAAAACTGCTAGATATATAGGTGGTCATGATCAAAATGGCTCAGGCAGAGCAATGGCATATTCAGGTTTTTGGAGTTCTATTTCACCTATAACTTCAATAACTGTTGCTATAGATGGAAATTTTGCACAATATTCGCACATAGCACTTTATGGAATAGCATAGGAGGAATAATGGCTGCTCAATCTACTTATACATTAATTAATTCATATACTGGAGCAAGTAATATTTCTGATATTTCTTTTAGCAATATACCTCAAAATTATACAGATTTGTTAATTGTTGTTTATGGAGCATCTACATATTCTGCATCAAATTTGCAGGTATCTGTTTATTTAAATGGAGACTATTCAAGTTCATTGCATTCATATACTTATTTGAGAGCAAATGGGTCCGCTGTTGCTTCTTCAAGAGGAACAAACTCAAATCAAATGTATTTGGGCATCATCCCCGCTGCTAGTTCAACTGGAATATTTGGAACAGCTATACTTAATATTTTAAATTATTCAAATACAACTACTTATAAAACAATGCTATCTTCTTCAGCTGCTGATTTAAATGGTAGTGGTTCTGTAGATATTTCTGTAAGTATGTATCAATCTACATCTCCAGTAACTACAGTTAACGTTGCAACTTATGGTTCAGGAAACTGGACAACAGGTAGTAGAATATCTTTATATGGAATACAGGCTGCATAATGACAAATACATTAACTAAAATTCAAACAATTACTGTAGGTTCTACAGGTGTTTCTTCTATAACTTTTACAAGCATACCTCAAACATTTAATGATATTGTGATTTTGTCAAGTACACGTAGTACGCAGTCTGGAACTGGAACAGATTATTCTTTTGCAAGAATAAACGGCGATTCATCTGGCTTATATAGTGATACTTGGTTAAGAAATATTTCTGGTTCGCCTAGCACATTTGGTTCAGGAACAGGCGGTACATATCTTATTTCTGGTTATTCTGTAAATTCAGGAGCAACGGCAAATGTATATTCAAACAATTCACTTTATATACCAAATTATACGTCCTCTAGTTATAAATCCAGTTTTACTGCATCATCACCAGAACAATATGTTGCAAATTTTGATTCAACAAATTATATAGTAGCAGGTCTTTATAGAGGAACTTCTCCTGTTACATCTTTATCAATTACCAATGGATCTGGAAATAACTTTTCCCAGTATTCAGAATTTACTTTATACGGAATCTAAATAGAAAAGGAGATAAAAAATGACAGATACAACAGTACCAAATGTAGTTGAAGTTGATTGTTCAACAGGTATTTCAACTACCCGCCCAATGACAGCAGATGAAATTGCAGCTCAACAAAAGATGCAAGAAGATTTTGCTGCTCAACAAGCTGCACAAGCAGAAGCAGATGCTGCAAAAGCAGCAGCTAAAGAATCAGCAAATGCTAAGCTTGCAAAGCTCGGTCTAACTGCAGATGAAATTGCTGCAATTATAGGCTAATACAATATAATTAGATAAAGGGGGTAAATATGACGAAATCTAGAGACGTTGCCAATAACGGCACTACTGACATAATTCCCCTTGACTCTATAGCTGGACAATTTGACGGGATTGAAGTAAGATTTCTTCCTACTTATCAATCTAATCAATTATCAATAACCAACCCGCTTAGGCTTTTACTAAGTGTTAATGGTATAATTCAAACAGTGGATTTTCCAGAATATGTTTGGCAATCACCTCTACCAAGATATGGTTTTCAGATAGATTCAGATGGGTACATACTCTTCTCAGAAGTCCCGCCTGCGGGTTCTACATTTGACGCAAGACTTATGCCAGGACCAGCAATAAATACAGCATACAAATCTTATCCGTTTAAACCAGCGGACATATTACTAGGAGCATAAAGACATGGCAAGAAAGATATTACTAGATACACAGTACACGTTCACACCGTCTACTAGAACATTGGTTCTTAATAACCGATATATTCCACAGGAGCGTTTGCTTCTTATTACTAACGTTACACAGAATAAGGTTATATTTAACTTCTCAGATCCTAGTCTGAAAGCCACCTCTTATACTACATCCATGTCTGGTGCCACTGGTTTTACTACTATTGTTTTGAATTACAACACTTCAACAATGGCTTCTACCGATAAGATTCAAGTAACAATTGATGAATACTCTGAGGCATTCCGCCCATCAGAAGAATTGACGGATCCAGTAGGAAAACTCCGTACATCTACACCACAAGCACTTATTGATACAGACTTTGAATATGGTACACAGGTTTCCAAGTGGGAAAATCTAACAATGATTAATAACCGTCCATTTGGTTATCAAACTGTTCCAAATATTTCAAACCTATCAAGCATTAGCTTGCCTAACCTTTCACGTACAGTAACTGTTACAACATCAACACCACACTATTTGACGGTGGGAATGCCAATTGTAGTTCAAGATACATATCTTTCAATTGCAAATGGTAACTATGTTGTAGATACAGTTCCTTCATCTACACAGTTTACATATACATCACGTTCTCTTAACTCTACAGCAACAACATCAATTCTTGATGCAAACAAGACTGCTATTTATCAAGGTGCTTTATATTCAGGTGCACAAATTGGTACGGCACCAACAGTTTCAACAATTGCTTCAGGTAATGGTATGACTATTGTTACAACTGTAAACCATGGTCTTGCAATCGGTAATGAAGTTGCAATTACTGGTATTACAACATCTACAGGATATGCTCCAAATGGTGCATTTATTGTTGCTACAGTAAATGGACCAACATCATTTAACGTATATACACCACAGACTATTACTGGAACACTTACTGCAACTTCCGCTGCAGTTTATGTACGTCCACAAGGACAGTTCCTGCACCGTCCATTTGATGGTGGAGTTATCTTCTCATCCAATGGATCATCTAACTTTGAGCAGTCTATTCGCCAAACCCGCCGTTACTTCCGCTACCAATCAGGTAAGGGTATTCAAATGTCAACGGGTACTGTGCTAAAACCTAATCTTCAGCTTGATGCACTCACATCATCTGGAACAACTGTAACAGTTCAAACTCGTGAACAACATAATTTGCAGGTAGGTGCACAGGTTACAATTATTGGTGCAAATGAAACTGCATACAACGGAACATTTACAGTAGCTGCTGTAACTGGATATAACACATTCCAGTATACCGCTCTTTCAACTCCTTCAGCATCACCAGCATCTGGATCATACTATGTACAGGTTGTTGGATGGTATGGTGCTGCAAACCGCACAGGTTTGTTTGATTCTCAAAACGGCATGTTCTGGGAGTTTGATGGACAAACACTTTGGGCAGTTCGCCGTAATTCAACATTCCAACTCTCTGGTAAAGTTTCTGTAACAAATGGTAACCATACCGTTTCTCAAACAAGCACAACATTTCCAACTAACTTCTCAAAGCAGTTGGTTCCAGGAGATTATATTGTTCTTCGTGGACAAACTTATCGTGTAACAGATATTCTTTCTGATACAACTGTAAATATTACTCCAGCATATCGTGGAACAACAGATCAAAACGTTATTGTTTCAAAGGTTTCAGAACTTAGAGTTCCACAATCTTCATTCAATATTGATAAGCTTGATGGAACTGGTCCTTCAGGATATAAGATTGATCTTTCAAGAATGCAGATGTGGTTTATTGACTTTGCATGGTATGGTGCGGGTGTAATTAGATTTGGTGTTCGTGGTACAGATGGAAACATTATTTATTGCCACAAGATGCCTAATAACAACGTTAACTCTGAAGCATATCTACGTTCTGGTAACATTGCGGGACGTTATGAGTCTTCTACAAACCCACCATCAACATATCCTACAACTTCAATTGGTGCATCAGACACATCAATTAACGTAGCATCAACAACAGGATTCCCATCATCAGGAACTCTTGTTATTAGAGGAAATGCTGGTGGTTCAAATACTAACTATGAGTATGTTAACTATACAGGTACAACATCAACAACATTTACTGGTTTAACTCGTGGTCAAGCAGGTAACTCATCACTTGCTTTGACAGTTTCAGCAGGATCTAATATTGCAACAGTTTCATCAGCATCAGGACTTCAAGTTGGACAAAGAATTATTGCTCCATCTTACTTCCCAGATAATACATTTATTGCGGGAATTAGCGGAACAACATTAACACTTTCACAAGGTGCATTGCAGGCTAACCCAACAGTTATTGTACCTCCAATGGGTGCAACATCTGGACAAGCTTATACATATACTGCTTCTGCCCCACATACAATTGAACTTGCTTATCCAACATATGGACCGTCTATCTCACACTGGGGCACTTCGGTTATTATGGATGGCGGATTTGATGACGATAAGTCGCTCTTGTTCACATATGGACAGTCAACTCCAGTCACAATCCCTGCCTCTGGAACAAAGGCACTTCTTTCAATTCGTATCGCACCTTCTGTAGATAATGGTATAGGTGCGGGATTTGGTCAAAGAGAACTTCTAAATCGTATGCAGTTAGTTCTTAGAAACCTTGACGTTAATACATCAGGACCAATTCTTGTAAGAGCATATTTGAATGCACAAGCATTTGCAGGACAGCAATCAATTCTTGGAACTAACGTTGGTACAGCAATTTCAAGCGGTGTTGCTCCAACAAATACAGCAAGTGTAACAACATATACAACTTCAGCAGCACATGGTCTTAATATTGGAGATCAGGTTATTGTATCAAGTTATGGTGGAACTGGTTATAATGGAACATTTACAATTTTGACTGTTCCAACTACAACTACATTTACTGTATCACAAGCAACAGTATCTGGAACACCAGGAACAACAGGAACATTCCTTGCATACAAGCCTTGGACAAACGCTGTTGGTAACGTTTATGGAACACTTACATCATCACTTGGACAGATTGCAGACTATGCTCCAAATGCTACAAATGGTGGTTCATCAGGTGCATATGCAGTAACTGGTGGTGAGGTTACAGGTGGATTCTTCACAGCTGGTGTTACCAGCCTTGACGTATCAAAGGTTCGTGACCTTGGTAACTCTATCTTAGGTGGCGGAGGTCTTGGAACCCCAGCATACTCAAACACAGGTATTTATCCAGACGGCCCAGACGTTTTGACTCTTGTTGCTACAAATCTTAGCTCAGCATCAAGCGTAACTGTACAAGGTCGTATTGCTTGGACTGAAGCTCAGGCTTAAAGAAAGGCGGGTAGTGGCGAGATGCCTCTAGACAAACAGAATTTTAATTATTCTATCCCACTTTCTGCTCCCACTTTAAGTTCAGATAGTGGACTTATAGTTGGCGATACAGTATCTTCAGGATCAATAACTACAGGTAAAATCCTCTATAGTGCTAATGGAACAACATATATTCCAGTATCGCCTTCTACTGTTTCAACACCTGGAGCACTTTATCAACCTACCGCTCCTGTAAATCCTGCAATTGGACAACTTTGGATTGATTCAAGTTCAAATAACACTTCTTTTGATCCAAATATTATTCGTCGCAAAACAATAGTTGCGACGGGAGGACAAACAGCTTTCACAGCAGACCTAGCATTTACAGATGGATATGAGCAGGTATTCCTTAACGGATCCCTACTTGTTAGAAATACAGACTATACAACAACTAACTCTATTCAAGTAAACTTAAATACTGCAGCGGTAGTAAATGACATTGTTGAAATTATTTCTGTTACTAATTTAAATTCAGTTTCAGGAACTACTGCTACAACTACAACAAACACATTTACTGGACCACAAACATTTACTCCATCAAATGCTGCAATTATTCCAATTACAGTTAATGGTGCATTTAATCAATCCGCAGATTTGCTTGATGTTAAAACTTATAGTGGTAACTACGCATTTAGCATAAATGGCAACGGATACATTTCAGTTGGCGGATCACCAGCTGGATTACTTGGGCCAAAATTAATTATTAATAATGATACAAACGGTGGAGTATTTCAAACATATGGTAATGATACTTGGTTTGGTTGGGAATTAGATAGTTATCAACCAAACGGTAGATATGCTGGAATTGTTATAGCTTCGGGACGTGGAACATCTACATCTCCAGCACCAGCACAATCTGGAGACAGACTAGGATTTTTAAGATTTAATGGTTTTAATGCAACTGGTGTACAAACACAAAATGCTTCAGCAGAAATACAAGTAAATGCAACAGCAAACCAGACATTAACTTCTGGTGGTTCTAACATGATATTTAATACTACAACAACTGGTTCGCAATATTATACTGAAAAAATGCGTATTGATGGAAACGGTTACGTTGGAATAAATACTGTTGCTCCAAATAAAACTTTAACAGTTCAAGGTGATTATAATTTTGGTGTTCAAAGATCTTGGAATTTGGGTCAACCAACTAACGTAGTTACTTCAAATGGAACAAACTGGTTTACATTTAAATTAAATATGGCTGCTATTTACTATAGAGGTTTTGTTTTTGATGTTCATATGAATGGCGGTCTTGATTTTGGTGGTCATGGACTTATGACTTATTTTGGTAAATTTATGATGAATATTAGTTCCACTACAATTCCAGTAATTCATACTATTCAAGAATATTCTGGATCACAAATTGATGGCACTGGTTTTCTTACGTATAATACATTGTCTTACTCAAATGATGGAACATATCTTTATGTAACATTAAATTATAAAGAAACTCTATCATCAACTTTGGGTCACCGTCCATTTATTCACGTTATTACATATGATCCACAAGCTTATAATGATACAAGTAATACGGGTGCAAATAGTCAGGTAAATAGTGTTTATGTTGTATAATTGTACAGGAGGTAAAAAATGAGTAGATCTAGAGATCATGGTTCATCAGGGGTAGATTTTACATCCCGCCCATCTTCAGCATATCTTGGTGATACTTATTTTGATACAACTCTTCAACAATTATTTAAATATACAAGCTATGGTTGGTTTCCAGTAGATGTATATCCTACATCAGCAGTTGCTGGTGGTTTACTTGCATCAGATGCAACATATTATTATCGTGTATTTACTTCAACAGGTTATCTTCATGTTGGAACTAATTTAACTGCTGATATTTTAGTAATTGGTGGCGGTGGAGGTGGTGGAGAAACTATCGCAGGTGGCGGTGGAGCTGGCGGAGTAACCTTATTTTCATCACAATCTTTAACACCAACATCATATTTAGCAACAGTCGGATTAGGCGGTGCTGGGGGTTATGATGGAAATAATGGAAATTATCCAAGTGGGCAAAATGGTCAAAGCTCTCAGTTTGGTTCTTTAACTGCTGTAGCAGGCGGAGGAGCAGGTGGCGGTTATGGCCTCTCTGGTGGAAATGGGGCTTCTGGCGGTGGTTCTGGCTCTTCATCAAGTACTGCTGGAACCGCAAGTAATGGTTTTGCTGGCGGGTCCGCTGCTGGTAATGGAAACTATGGGCCAGGTGGTGGTGGTTCAGGTGCAGTAGGAGGAAATTCAAGTGGATCTGCAGCAGGAAATGGTGGAAATGGAACCACTAACTACTCTTCTTGGCTTACTGCAATAAATCCAATTATGTCATTTATACCAGGATGGTCAGCAGCCACTGTAAATGGAACTTATATAGCAGGCGGTGGCGGTGGTGGGTTAAGAAATATCGCTACTCAAATCCCAGGAACTGGTGGTTTTGGTGGCGGTGGACAAGGCGGATTTGGCGTAAGTAATATAACTGCAGGTCCAGGATCAGGAAATAACTATATTGTTTTGGGTGGAACTCCAGGAATACCAAACACAGGTTCTGGCGGTGGCGGTGGTGGATTTAATAACACCAGTAGCATTGAAGGTGCAGGCGGTAATGGCGGATCAGGATTAATTATTGTTAGATATACTCGTGCACAGGTAGGTGGATAATGTCTAAAAATATTCAAGTTTGGGATGGTACTACATGGCAAACAGTTTCTCCACTTCTTCCTACAGTTACCAGTCAATTTATTCAATTAACAAATCCATCATCAACTGGATATATTATTCGTGCAGCAGCATCTCAAACTGCTAATATATTTCAAATACAAAATTATTCTGTAACACCACTTGTTACAGTTGATGCAACTGGAAACATGGCAATTAATAGATCTTATGCAAACATAAGAAATTCTCCTTCAGGTCAATATTTAACGGTTGGCGGTTCAGGTGCAGCAGGAGGAGTCGTTGAATTAGTTAATACTTCTAGTGATTCCGCTTCAAATTATTCAACAATAGTATTTGGTGCAGATGGAAATACACTTGCTTCAAATAAAACAATTTCTCAAATAGATGCTTTTACATCAGGAACAACTGCTAATAACCGTGGAGGAACATTTATTATTAGCACAAAAGCTGATGGCGGTAGCATTTTAGAAAGATTACGTATTGATAACACTGGAGCCATAACTTCTACAGGAACATTATCAATTGGTGCAACAACTGTAAATGGAAATCTAACGGTAACTGGAACAATGACAGTATCTGGATTTACAGGAACATTTACAAATCCATATCTTATTTATTCTGTTAATTCACAAACAGGAACTTCTTACACTTCTGTTCTTTCAGATGCAACAGGAATTGTATTAATGAATAACTCTTCTGCAAACACATTTAATATCCCGACCAATTCTTCTGTAGCATATGCAGTGGGTGCATCTTTAACAGTTATTCAAACGGGTACGGGAACTACAACAATACAAGCTGTAACATCAGGAACAACAACAATTGCTTCAAATGCAACTACTTCAACAGCACCAAGACTTAGAACACAATATTCTTCTGCTACTGCTATTAAGATTCAACAAACGCCTTCTGAAGTTTGGTATGTAGTAGGAGATATTGCTTAGGAGGCAAAAGTGGCGGGATCATTTCTTGTATCTTCTACTGCTTCAAGTGATAGAAGACTTGTTACACGTGGTTTAGTTTTATGTTATGATACTTATTCAAAAACATCTTATCCAGGATCTGGCACAACTTTATATGATCTTAAAGGTAATTCAAATGCCATACTTTCTGGTGTATCAATAAGCAATAAATATGCTTCTTTTGATGGTGCAGCATCGTATGCATCATTTAGCACATCACCATTTAATTTTGCATCCAATCAAACTATAGTTATGGTTTTAAAACCTATGGAAACAGATGCACAAAGAAGAAATCCATATAATCACGAATATGCTGGATATGGAACCATAACACACGAACCATCTGGCGATTTTAATTATTATTTTGGAACAAGTGGTGGAAATGGTGCAACATATCAAGGAGTTAACTCTTCTTTTACTGTAAAAGAAAATGAAATGGCTGTAATAACTCTTGTAAGAAGCCCCTCAACCATTACATGGTATAAAAATGGAGTGGCTGGAGGAAGTGTAGCTAATTCATATCCAACTGCTGTAACATCAGTATCAACAGCCTATTTAGGTGAAGGTTATGCGGGATTTTATAAAGGTGAAATTAATTTTTTTGCTTTATATAATACTGCCCTAACTTCTGCAGAAGTTCTTCAAAATTATAATGCACTATATGAAAGATTACCTATAGGAACAGCTACAAATGGATTAATATTTGAATATGATTTTTCAAATCCAAATTATTATACAGGAACATATGCAACATCAATTGCTGATACAAGTGGTAATGCAAATAATATGACATTTACAGCATCACCAACATGGGCATCAGATAATGGTGGATCAATGATATTTGATGGATCAACACAATATGGAGATGTTACTGCAACTGCACTTTCTACTGCATCAGTTGTTACAATAGATATGTGGGTTAAATGGATTAATTTTAATAATCCAAATAATGGAATGTTTTGTGGATTTACTACATATGACGTATGGACATCAGGCGGTAATTTAGGGTTTAACACAGGTGCAGGAGATTTGTATGGATTGACTGCTTCACAAGTAACTAATTTAAGTTTAGTTGGAAATTATCATCATTACACATTTGTCATGACAAAATCTGGTTCAATACCATCATCAAATCAAATTTGGGTTGATGGAGTGCAACAAACTTTAAGTCAAGTTTATGGAACAACAACTACTCCTCCAGGATTTGCCAATAACCAGTTCAGATTAGCAAATTGGTTAAATGGAAGTTATTGCGGAAATATAGCTTGTTCAAATATTAGAATGTATAATAGACAACTTTCTTCAACAGAAATAGTTGGAAATTATAATGCATTAAAAAATAAATTTGCATCACCAGTAATTCCTTCTACACCAACAATTGGTACGCCAACTGCAATTTCAGGCGGAGCCACGGTTGCATTTACACCAGCCTCTGGAAGTTCTCCATCAGATTATTATGCAATATCAAATCCAGGTGGAATGGTAGGATTGGGTGACATTTCTCCAATAACAGTTACTGGATTAAATAGTTCAACATCTTATACATTTCAAGTTGCAGCTATGAATGGTGCAGGTTCTTCATCTTTATCTTCCCCTTCTTCGCAAGTTACACCATTATCAGCTACAAAAACTGTTAACCTTCTTGTTGTTGGCGGTGGCGGAGCAGGAGGATCATCTGCTGGTGGCGGTGGCGGAGCAGGAGGATATGTAGCAACTACATATTCAGCAGCGATAGGATCATATTCAGTAACTGTTGGTAGCGGTGGAGCGGCTACACCAACAAATGGTAATGGTAACCCAGGTTCAGCATCATCAGCATTTGGTTACACAGCACTTGGTGGTGGTCAAGGAACTGCCTATGGCGGAGGACCTGGAGGTAATGGTGGTTCAGGCGGAGGTGGTGGTGCACAAAATACTGCACAAACTGGTGGATTATCAACTCAAAATTCTACATATGGTTATGGAATAGGTAATTCTGGAGGTGCTGGTTCTAATTACACTGGAGGAAATTATGCAGGTTCAGGCGGTGGAGCAGGTGGTGCAGGTCAATCAGGAAGTCCAACTGCAGGCCCAGGCTTAACTTATGCAATTAATGGATCAAATTATGGAACATATGCAGCAGGTGGTTCCGCAGGACATGCAGGAACTGGTCAAAGTTTTCCAGGCAATGCTGCAGCAAATACTGGTAACGGTGGTACTGGATCAGGTGATAACGTAACAGCAGGAGCGGGCGGTTCTGGAATAGTAATTATTTCATATCCAACAGGTTCATTAACTGCAACAGGCGGAACAATTTCAACATTTAATGGATATACTCTTCATACATTTACAAGTGTTGGCACAAGCACTTGGACAAGGACAGCATAATGTCATATAAACAAACGGTACTTAGAGATGATCCTGTAGCATATTGGCCATTCACTGGTACTACAAATCTGAGAACTTATGCAACAATTCTTGAAGAATACCAAACTTATCAAGACTGGTTAAATACAGAAGGAACCTATGGTTATGAACCAGGATCGTTTTATTTTGAGGATGTATCTGTAAATAAAAATCATGCTGCGGTATCTTTTGGTACCCAGCTTCCTACATTTCAAGATATTGTAACACTTAATGCAAGATTGGCTGGAGATGCAACAATAAGTGGTTGTAAAATTACAGATCAATCTGTAATTAGTGTTTTTGATATATATAACTTCTTTGACAAGAATTATGAAAACGGAGTATTTGGGGCGGAATTTTGGGTGCTCTTTCCAGATAATCCATCTACTCAAGTTAATCTATTATCGGTATATGATAGTTCACAGAACATAAATATATTTAGTGCCTACGCATATAACAATGCTATCTATTTGACAGTAACTGGATCAACTGGAACTTATACCACTAAAAAAGAAATATTCTCATGGGATAAAAAGATGCATATATTTTTATCATATTCAGAGCGTAATATTCAGATTATGGTTAATGGAATTGCTGATGAAACCGTTTCTGTCCCGACCAATTTTAAATTTACAACAGGTGGACACGCATATGTTAAATACAGACTTGGGCCAGCACAATCTGGAAAAGATTTTATTATCAACGATTTAGCTTTTTACACAAGAAAACTTTCATTAAATGAAATAAGAAATCACATGGTTTGGGCAAGCATTAACTCAAATCCAGAATATGCTGCAACACAAGGTAGTGCATATCATCTTAATCTTACAGAACGCAGTGATATGATTCACTTGCAAAAGAAGTTTACATTGCCAGCAGATTATAACTTAGGTGTTTACTCAAATCTTATTCCCGATCAAAATGGTTTAACAATTAAACAAACAGCGACGTCGGGAACACAGTATGGTGTCTGGCAATATAATTTCCCAGTAGTACAATATAGAAACTTTGCAGGTGTTAGTATATCCTGGGATTCAGGAACAACACCATTTTCTTCAGTAACAAATTCACAGTATGCAAAAGTATCAGCATCGTATGATAACGGTGCTACTTGGAATCCAGTATTAAGCAATCAGATTGTTCCATACTTCTTGCAATATGCTTCAACTGCTGCACTTGCACAGCTATTGGTTAAAGTTGAACTTTATTCAGCAGATACATCACAAGCTATTCAACCTAGATTAGATAATCTTAATATAATTATTTATAAGAGTCTTAATATACCATCGGATGCGGGTGGATTTGTATTGTCTCCAGTATCCAGCCAAACCTATATGGTCAGACAAGATACAGACAATATTCTTACAAGAGAAAGAAACTTTGGTATTCACTTTGTTAACCAAAATCCAAGCAATGGATATCCAGGAACTGCCGTTATTAATTCAACTAATAATACATCTTATCAAACTGTTGAATTTTGGTTTAAGTATGAGGGATGTCAAAGCAACAGCCTAGGAGCCGTTTTAGACACCGCAACGGTGGCGGGAGTAGATTTGTATGTCAATCCTTCTACAAGCGTCCTAACAAGCAATCTAGGCTCAAATGGCACACTATATGTCAATGGCGTAGCCCAAGGATCAGGACAATATACAGTAGTTGCTGGAGAGATATATCATATAGTAATGATTTATAATACATCTACAACTAATCCAATATACATTAATGGAAGCACAGATGGGCTATCAACACCACTTCAAGCAATGTATGGCTTCATAACTCTATTCCCAGGCCAATTATCTGCAACAGACATAAGCACAAGATATCTAGGATATCTATCAACTCAAACTTCTGTAGTTTATGATAGTGTGACAACACTAGGTAGCATTGCAGAGTACTCTGGAGCTTCTGCTACAAGCATAAATGGCGGTTTAGCTGTCATTGCACACGACCATACATACTAAAAATAGCAGTCATATGTAACGTTTTTGAAGAGTTCAATGGTATTATTGGCATATGGGAAAAATGAAAGTAACACCAATTGATGAGGTAAACTGGGGCTTATACGCCTGGATGATGCCCGATGAAACACTTGTAATGGATGAAGAAGGCGGTTACCTAAGTATCCCGTCACTAAAAGGCGATATTCGTCAGATCAAAAAGTTAAAGGATGCTGCTAAGCATTACGGACTAGAAGAAGGTCACCCAGTATTTTTTGCGGGGCATAGGCCAGTAGATGACGAAGAACTTGAAATACAAAGACAAAGATTAGAACTAGGCCTTGTGCCAGATGTTCAAGATACACCAGCAATGCTGGAATACTATAAGGAAATGAAGGACATGAAGATTGGCTAATTTAACAGTAGATGACAGCATGGATGACGATGAGGGCATTGTAGTAAAACTTGATGCACCTGCACATTCAGTAGAACACGATTTTGGTGATCCATTTAATTCAACATGGGAAGATATTAAAAAGGCTGAAGGACTCAGCCCTAACTTCCGTCGTAAAGTTGATAGAATGCAGAAGTCATTTACAGGTGTTGGTGATGCAAAATCTAAGAAGCTTGATCCACTTGACCTAACTGGATATTCATTATTCCAAATTGTTCAACCACCATATAACGTTTTATATCTTGCACAACTTTATGATGTATCTCCATATCACCACTCTGCAGTAAATGCCAAGGCTGCAAACGTTGTGGGACTTGGGTACAAGTTTGAAAATACATGGGCTACTACTTCAAAGATTGAAGCGGTAATGGATGATTCTAAAAAGCTTGACAAACTACGCAATAGAATTGAAGGGGCCAAAGAAGAACTTAGAGAGTTCATAGAGTCACTTAATTCAGATGATTCATTTATTGAAACAATGAAAAAGATCTATATTGACCTTGAATCCACAGGTAATGCCTATATGGAAATTGGTCGTACAACCGCTGGCAAGATTGGTTATATTGGACATATTCCAACAACAACCATGAGAATCCGCCGTCACCGTGATGGCTTTGTTCAAGTTGTTTATAACCGCTACACATTCTTTAGAAACTTTGGCGATATTGAAACTCCAGATCAAATTGGAACAGATCCTCAGCCAAACGAAGTAATTCACTTCAAGGTATTCACACCATCAAACACATACTATGGCGTTCCAGATGTTTTGTCTGCAAAGAATGCAGTTGCTGGTGACGAGTTTGCACAGAGATTTAACTTGGATTACTTTGAGAACAAAGCGGTACCACGTTATATCATTACTGTAAAGGGAGCAAAGCTTACTGCTGATTCAGAGCGTAAGTTGCTTGAATTCTTCCAGACAGGTTTGCGTGGTCGCAATCACAGAACTCTTTATATCCCACTTCCATCAGACGGAGAGCAGGGTCGTGTTGAATTTAATATGCAACCAATTGAAGCGGGAATTCAAGATTCTTCATTCAAGAACTACGCTATTGAAAACAGAGATCGTATTCTTCTTTCACACCGTGTACCAGTATCAAAGCTTGGAATGCCTGCAAACGTATCATTGGCAAATGCTAAAGATGCTGACAAGACATTTAAAGAGCAGGTATGTCGTCCACGTCAAGAAGAGCTTGAGTTCAAGATTAATTTAATTATTAAAGAATTCACTGATGCATTTAGACTTCAATTTAATGAACTTGCACTTACAGATGAAGAGACACAATCAAGAATTGATGATCGTTATCTTAAGGATCAAGTTATTACTCCAAATGAAGTTCGTGCACGTCGTGGCATGGCACCTCTATCAGGTGGTGACGAAGTGTTAATTATTAATCCTAAAGTTGCACAAGATGCTGCATCTGATGCAAGTGGAAATAAAACACGTAGTCAAGATCGTACATTAAATGCACCCGACAAAATGGGAACGGGTCGTGCACCAAAGGGTGAAGGAAGACAACAGGCATAATAAATGGCAACGGCATTAGATGTTCTAAACGTTGCCAGAACCCAAATAGGGTTTCATGAAGGTGCTCAAAATGAAAATCCATATGGTATTTGGTATGGTGTTCCAAATGCTCCATATTGTGCAATGGGAATCAGTTGGTGTTTTGCACAAGTTGGTTTATCACATTTAATTGCTGCACAAACTCCTAAAGGTTTTTCTTTTAATCCCGCAGCTCTGCATTGGTTTCAAATGCAAGGTCTTGTTGTTAACAAAATGTTAATGCAACCAGGCGATTTGGTCATGTATGACTGGAACGGGGACGGGGTAGCAGATCACGTAGAGCTATGTGAGAACGCAAGTCCTGGAGGATTTACCACAATTGCTTTTAACACTGGTAATCCAAATGATCCAACACAAGAAGGCTGCTGGAGAGTTCACAGAAATTATCTTTTTGTAATTGCAGTAATAAGACCAAGATATCCTGTTGTGGTTGCCCCAACTAAACCAATAACAACTGGCAAGAAAGCAACGGCAGTTGTTGGCGGAACTGGTGCAGCAGTAGCGGGTGCTACTGGAATGTTACATACAGGAGCTGTTTCAGGATCATCAAGTGCAACACCATCTCCAAGTCCAACAGTATTTATTGCACCTCCATTTCCATCATCTCAAAATTCATTTGCCATAGGTCAAACTAATGACGCTGTTTTAACAATACAAAAAGCTCTTGTTAAAAAGGGTATGCTTCTTGCAAAGTACGCCACTGGAACTATGAATACTCAAACAAAAGCGGGACTTGTAAAGTTTGATAAAACCCTTGGCATTATAGTTCAAGGTGGAGCAGTTCCTCAAATAGTCTACGACAATTTAAAGGGTGCATTATGAGCCTAAAACATCATTTTAAGTTCAATATTGGAGACGCAAAACAACTGGCTATAGCCCTTATAAGCTCATATGGAATGTGGGCAGCAACGGGATTTCAAAAGAGTATTACTGGCTTAATATACCCAATAATGGGTTTTGTAACAGGAGGATTGGCTTCACACAATTCTTCTTCTTCCCCAGATGTCCTGCCAGATTCTCATATCCAAACTCCTTATGCCAACAATATAAACGACGGTAATTCTGGGGTACCAGACCAAATAAAGGTCATAGACAAATACAAACCAGAAGGGACGGATGTCAAAAAGGTCATCCAAATAAATAGCAACATTATAAGATAATCTTTATCAAAATTATGCTTTATTTATAAATATTGCTATTATTTATTTACATATGGATATTCAAAAAACTTACTGGCAAAACAGCGAATCTTCAATGGCCCTTCACTTCCCTATTACAAAGGTGAACAAGGAAAAGAGAACTGTTTCAGGATTCGCAACACTAGACAACCTTGATCGCCATGGCGATATTGTCACGGCGGAAGCAAGCAAGAAAGCATTTGAAAGATTTAGAGGAAATATCCGTGAGATGCACGGAGCCTCAGCAGTTGGCAAGATGGTCAACTTTAAAGAAGACAGTTTTTTTGACCCAGAAACAAATAAAAAGTATAACGGAATTTATGTAACAGCATACATCTCAAAGGGTGCACAAGATGCCTGGGAGAAGTGCCTAGATGGTACTTACTCAGGTTTTTCTATTGGTGGCAACATTGTAGATGCAAAGATGGAAAAGTCAGATGACGGAACAGACTCTCACAGAGTTATTCACAACTTTGATTTGCACGAACTTAGTATTGTTGATTCACCAGCAAACCAACTTTCTAATTTCTTTTCTATTCAAAAGATGGCGGAAGGCATTGTAACAGAAAACGTATTCTGGTGTAAGGCTGACGAAGTAGCATCAACAACAACTGCAACAACAAAAGATTGCGTTGTTTGCGGAGATTCAATGACAAACATTGGTTGGGTAGAACAAGCAGATATTGAAAAGCTTGAGACAATTGAAAAAGTTATTGATTCTTATTTTAAGAAAGATGATGCACCAACATCAGCACATGAAGCAACGGAGACAGCAGCTCCAGGTTTGGCAGGTAACGTAATTGATAGCAATGCTTCAATAAATCTTTATCCTGATCAAAATGAAAAAAAGAAAGTCACGTTTGCGAACGGGCTTAAAAAGAGTGATGATATTTCGCTCAACGAAGGAGGTAACAAAATGGCAGAAGATACAATCGCAGAAGTTGCAGAAATTGCAGCTGATGTAGAGACTCCAGCCGAAGAAGTTTCAAATGTTGAAGCAACTCCAGAAGATACCAGCATTGAAAAGGCTGTATCAATTTCTGAGGTTGATGACGCACTTGATTTTGAGAAGATGGTCACAGACCTAAAGACCTTCTTTGGTGAGTCACTAGAAAAGTCTAATACTAATTATGCAACACATGCAGCAACAGTAGCAGACATGTACAACATTGTAAACGAAACAAGAGCTGAAATGGCTCGTTTGTCAAAGGCTTATGAGGATATTCAAAAGACAAATGATGATCTCGTTGCAAAGTATGAGGCACTAAATAAGTCAGTAACTGACATGTTCGGAAAGATTGAGTATGTTGACCATCAGCTCAAGAATTTTGAATCAGCTACTGCAGTTCAGAAGTCCGTTGGGGTTCAGGCTCCAATGGGTCAAACAAAACCAAAACAAAGTATATGGCAAGGTGCTTTCCTCAGTGCTAGTAACATATAACAAAAATAAAAGAAATAAGGTGGTGAAATAATAAATGAGTAATGAACTTCTACAAAAAGTCATTGATACTACAAGCTCAAGCCTTGGAACTGCAGCAGTAAACGCATCAGCAGATACAGCTACCCTTTCAGGTAACGGTCTCCTATATCCAGATCAAGCAAATCGCTTCTTGGATTACATGTGGGATGCTACAATTCTCGCTAAGGCAGCTCGTACAATTCGTATGCGTTCAAACACAACCGAGATTGATCGTGTTGCAGTTGGACAACGTATCATGACAGTTGCACAGGAAGACAATCCACGTGACTACGTGGCAGCTAATGGTACATATTCTAATGCGAACGGTTCTACGTTCTCAGCACAGAATGCTACTTTTAACAAGGTCTCCCTCACAACTCGCAAGCTCCGTCTTGACTGGGAACTTTCAGCAGAGTCTCTTGAAGACAATATTGAAGGTCCTGATCTAGAGGATCACATTGCACGTCTTATGGCTACCCAGGCTGGTAACGATATTGAGGATACCCTTATTAACGGTACTGGAACTGGTTCAGGTTTGATGTCAGCTTTCCAAGGTTTCCGCTCTTTGGCTCTTAACAACGCACACGTTGTTGACGCTAATGGATACGGACTTGACAAGACAGTATTCAACGAAGCTATTAAGAGACTTCCTCGTAAGTACAAGCAACGTCGTAACCAACTCAGATTCTTCACAGGATCTAACTTGGTACAGGATTATCTATTCAATTTGACAGCTAACGCTGGTAACGGCAACCCATTTGATATCGCTTCAGGTATCATCCGTGGTGATGTCGCTGCTAACGATGGTGGTCCAGGAACAGTAACTCCTTTCGCATTTGGTATTCCAGTTATCAACGTTCCGTTGATCTCAGAAACACAAAGCGGAGACTACTCTGGTGCTACAGGTTCACACGGAGATGTCCACTTGACATTCCCACAGAACTTCATCATTGGTATTAAGCGTGACGTAACAGTTTATCGTCTATTCCAGCCAAAGAAAGACACAATTGAGTACACACTCTTCATTCGTGTCGGTTGCGTAATGGAAAACTACGATGCACACGTTATCGTTAAGAATATCAAGGTTGCAGGTTCTACAATGTCAACATCATCATTCGGTTCAGGAGCTAACGGCTCTAACGTAACTGGTGGAGTTAACGGCGAGACATACTAATATTTTTTATTAGTTGCAAGGCGGGGGATTACTTAAAAGTAGTCCCCTTAGCCATTTTCTGATATAATAAACAATGACGAAAGGATGACAAATGTCATTTGCAGATTTAAAAATTACAGAACTTAGAAAAGCAGCAGAATCTTTTGGTGTTGAGACTCAAGGGTTGAAGACAAAGCAGGAAATTGTTGCACTTCTTGAAGAAGAAGGTATTTCTTATCAAATGTATGATAAGTTTACTAATGTTGAAAAGCAAGAAATCAAGATTCCAGAGAACGAAAAGAAAAAGAGAGAGCAGAAGATCATGAACACATCATCACAGGTTTTGGTCAAGATGGAAAGAAATAATCACTCATATGAAACTGGTGGCTATATCTTTACTCAGGAACATCCATTTATGGCTATGTCTGAAACAGATGCTCAAAAGATTTTTGATACACAAGCAGGATTCCGCCTTGCGACTCCACGAGAGGCTCAAGAGTACTACGCATAATTAGGGGGTGTTTTGATTGCAAACAATCAACACTAACAGCCAACAAAAGATATACCTAGAAGTATATAGTAACGGGGTCTTGTCTCAAGTAGACGCTAACACAAATCCCACATTAGCACTTTATGATGCAGACAATGATTCTGCACCGCTTACTGGATTTGGAAGTTTAACTGGATATGATGAGACTCCCGCAGGCATTTATTCATATGCCTTGACTCCAGCAGTAACCAATAGAAACTTTGTCTTAGAGGCACGTTGGTCATATGTTGTTGGCGGAGTAACAGTTACTCAGAATGATTTTTATTCAATTGAAACACCTTATGCATCAGTCGGGGAGTCCATGGATTTCCTTGGATATAGCCCTACTCCATCAGATGCCAATTATATTGACCCAAAGAGTATAGTCAATGCAGAAAAGCTTGCCAGAACCATCATAGAAGGCTATACAGGCATAAAGTTTTATACATACTATGGCGGTCAAGAAGTATATGCTATTGGATCAGATACAATTCATCTTACAGAAAAGATGCTTACACTTGATCAGATTTATGAGAACGAAATCTTGGTATTTGATCAAACTCAGAACCCAGTTTATAATACATTTGGGTATAGCACAGAAATTAGCCCAAGTGGTTATGCTATAAGAATATGGTATCCAGGATGGCCAGATGGCTGGAACAATCAAATGGATCCCGTCATTTATCCATATGGAAGATTTAGAGATGGTTATCTCTATCGCTTTGTTGGACAAATTGGTTACAAGTATGTACCAGAAGATATTAAGTTGGCATCAATGCTTTTGATGCAGGATATACTTTCAAACGACTACAATTGGAGAAATAAGTATTTGTCCAAGGTTGACCTTAGTGAAATTTCATTTGAAATGGCTAAGGGTGCCTTTAACGGTACAGGAAATATTGCAGTAGATAACATTCTTGATCAATACCGTAAAGCAAATATTGTGATCATCTAATGTTTAATTCATCATTTATGGCATCCATCATGAATATGAAGGCGGATGTTTATACTCAAACAAATACTCAAGACCCGTCAACTGGTGCTATTAAGCGTCAGTGGGTTTATAGCCACACAATTCAGTGCAAGGTAGAACCTATTAAAGTTGGCGGGGCTTCAACAAGAACTGATAACAAAGCTTTTGATAAGACAGCAGATGCAAACTATACAGAAAAGCTACAGCTTAGACTTAAAGGTTTAGAGCTTCTTTCAAAGCGTTGGCGTATTCAAAACATTCGTACAAGCGATAGAAAAAAAGTATTTATTGAAATTGACAAAGCTGGACAACCAGATACAATTTTTGAAGTAACTGCAGCACACGCAGTATTAGATCCTTTTGCAAAGATAGCATACTATGAAGCAGTGCTTCTAAGAACTGAGTTGCAAGATGACAGTCAAGCTTGAGATTGATACAAAGGAACTTGTAAATTCAGTCTACGAGATTTCACAAGGTCTTCAAGAACTTACAAAATCTTCAGTTTTACAACAAGTATCTCGTGCTGTATTTTCTCTTACATCTGAAAGATTCATGATTGATGTTGACAATTATGCCAGAAGAAATCCAAAGAAAATGCATCACGTTTATGAGTGGGGTAAAATTGGAAGTCCTCAAGGCCGTTTGTTTGTATTAGAAAGATCAGCAATATTGGGCGGTAGCCTATTAATAACTTCAAGTTTCTTACCATCTAAAATGCCAGTGCCTATTAATCCAGAACTATTACAACCAGGAAAAACTGGAAAAATTGTAACGGCAAGAAATATATTTAGAAATAAAGCAGAAGTTATGGAAAACGGAACACCAGTTTCATTTACTGCAAAAAGAGTATTAGCATTTACGGGCGGTAGCGGATTAGCATTTATAGCACCTGGAACTAAAATTGATATATTACATCCAGGCGGGATACAAACAAAAAATGCTTTTGCTACATATATGCTTGAATGGTATACTAAAAATGCTAATTTAATTGTAGATGCATCTGGCTATTATGATAGATTAGCTAATGATGTAACAAATGTTCTTAATTCAAAAAATCCAAGTATTTTAGCCATAAGAACAGCAGTTAAAAACATTTCAGATCAGATAGATGTGGGGGCAACGATTAAATGACGGTAGATTACTCTAAAGTAGCAGTATCAGATGTACGTAATGCCATGTGGGTAGAATTGCAAAATGCTGGCATTTTTACTGCTTCAGATTATACGGCTACAGGATTTACCAGTCCTCTTGTCCCTATTATCCCGTCTCAACAAGTACCAGAATTTAATAACTTGCTTCCAGGCAAGACTTATATAACTTATGATATTGTTCAAAAAAATACAGGTGTTCAGTGGTGGATATCTGAAGAGACTATGATTATGCAGATTGTCTCCAGAAGCAATACTCAAATCCTTACAATTGCTAATTTCCTAACTGACCTATTTAGAAGATATGAACAGTCAGCATTAGATATCAACTTAGAAAGAATGTCGGGAAGTCCGTATAGATTCCTTTTTTTCCGCCTAGAATCTGCAAATCCAGTCCAACCATTTATTGATGAAGGTGGTTTTATGAGTGGAGATATATCAATCCAATACTCATATACTCGTGAAGTGGATGAAGGCACAACTACCAATACTGGCAGATATATCTAAAATTTGAATTATATAGGTTAAATGCTATGCTTTTCTATGAGGAAGCAAGTTGTCACTTTTTTTGTTTTAATTTTATATCAAATAAGGTGGTGAAATAAATAAATGGCTACAAGTACTAAAAACGTAATCGTTGGAGCAGCATCTCTATTCGTTTCAGTTGGTAACAACTCAAACAATACAGGTCGCCCAACAACATACAAGACAGATCTTTCAAGTTTGATGCCAACAAACACATCAGCACGTACTGGTATTCTCCAGTCCTCTGCTTATCGTGAAGTTGGTTATACAAATACAGGACTTGAGGTTTCATACGAGCCAACATACGGTGAGGTTATGGTTGATCAACTTCTTGATGCAGCCCGTATCTTCAAGCAAACACTTAAAGTTATGCTTAAGACAGAACTTACCGAAGCAACTCTTGAAAACCTTCAATTCTCATGGGGTCAAATGGATAGCGTATATGTTGCTAATGCTAACAACTCAGTTGTTAACGTTCCAACATTGCTAAACAATGATTCTTCTGTTAACAGCACACCAGATACTCCAGCAGCAACATTGAATATGGCTGCAGGTGCTCTTGGTGACGCACCAGTAGAGCGTGTACTTATCGCAGTTGGACAAGCTCCAGCTCAAATCGGTACATCAGCAGCTTTCAATGATCCAGCAGCAACAGGTTCAACACCAGTTGTATCAGTTGGAACAGGCTCAGTAACTACTGTTGCTCGTAACAAGGAGCGTGTATACGTTGCTCGTCGTGTTGTTTCTATTGATACAACAATGCATGCACTCAAGCGTGATGCAGCAACTGTGTTCCCAGTGAATTTCCGTTGCTTGCCAGATTCAGATGCAAACTATGCAGGTGCAGAATACGGTGTTGTTATTGACCGTGTATACGGTACATTCTAAACAAAACCTAATATACAATTTAATATTGATTCAAGCCCCGTCAGAAATGGCGGGGCCTCTGAATTTGTTTATACCTAATATCTTGGTATAATTTAACTAACACAAAGGAGCTATAACTTGGCAACAACAGTATATGATGTAGTAGAAATTGAATTGTCAGACGGGTCAAACTTGACTCTAAGACCTCTTCCAATTAAGCAACTAAAGAAGTTTATGGAAGTTATTCGTTCAATTGACGTTAAAGAAGATGCAACCGAAGATGACGCTATGGACGTATTTATTCAGGCAGCTATGATTTGTCTTGAAACATTCAAGCCAGAGCTTTCCAAAGATATAGATAAGTTTGAAAGCGTTGTTGAAGTTCCTACTATGATGAAGATTCTAGAAGTTTGCGGTGGTCTAAAGCTAACAGACCCAAACCTTCTGGGAGCGGCACTAGTTGGGACGAACTAGACCTACGCTCCTTGGAGTCCGAAGTATTTCTAACTGGTCATTGGAAAAACTTTGACGAATTAGAAAGTAATCTTTCTCTTGATGAATTGATGGCAATCATTGAGATTATCAGGAAAAAAGATAACGATGACAAAAGATTTTTAGCAGCAATAAATGGCGTAGATCTTGATGCTGAAGAAGAAGTCAGCGATGTATCAGATCTTATGAATTTAAAGGTTGCTAGAGACGAAGGTTTTGGAGTAAACGAAGGCTTAGGCTTTATGCAAATGGGGGTGGATGAATAGTGGCAAGAGTAGAACTTAATATAGTTGCACTCGGAGATTTTACTTCCGTCAATACGCAAATAAAAGCTCTACAAGCCCAAATTGATCTACTTAATAAAAGTGTTGCGGGAGTAGGATTAGGTAATAATCTTACCAAAGATCTTAACTCGGCAGCAGCAGCATTTAAAAACACAATGCTGTCAACTGGACAATTTACTCAAGCACAAGTCCAATTAAGAACAGAAACTCAGAAGTTTGGCCAGGCTTTAGAGTCTGGCAAACTATCTTTAGGTACATATTACAGCATAATTAAACAAAATTCTGGTTCAGCAATGAACAGTGTAAAAGCACTTGCTGTTGAACAAACTAAACTTCAAAATTCTGTAATAATGGCTGACCCTACCAAACAGGGATTTTATTCAGTATTTACACCAACAACAATTAATAAGGTTACTGATGCAACAAAGATTGCTGCAAATGAACAAAATATTTATAATATTGCTGTTGAAAAAGGAACGCAAAGTTTAATTAACTGGGGTAAAAATACACAGTGGGCTGGTCGTCAGCTAACAGTTGGTATGTCTGTACCTCTTATGCTTTTTGCAAGTCAAGCAACATCAGCTTTTAAAGATGTAAATACAGAACTTACAAGACTTCAAAGACTTTATGGTGAAGGTCTAACTCCTCCATCACAAGCAGAACTTAATCAAATTTCAGCACAAGTAACAGACCTTGGTAAAAATGTTGCAAGCAGCATGGGTATTGCCGTTAAAGATACTGTGCAAGTTGCAGCTAATTTTGCTGCTATGGGTCGTCAAGGACAAAATCTTTTAGATACAACATATCAAGCACAACGCCTTTCAAAACTTGGTGCTGTTGATGCAACTGCTGCAACCAACACGATTGTTGCACTTCAAAATGTTTATAAGGTAAGTACAAATCAACTTGCAGATGCAGTTAACTTTTTGTCAGATATTCAGAAGCAAACAACAATGACACTTGGCGATATGACAGAAGCTATCCCACGTGTTGGTCCTATCATGCAACAATTGGGTGGAAGTTATAAAGATACCGCTGTTATGCTTGTTGCTATGCGTGAAGCAGGTATTCCTGCAGCTCAGGCTGCTAACGCAGTTAAATCTGCAATTGCATCTTTGATTGCCCCAACAAAAAGTGCAGTAACTGCAGCACAACAATTTGGTATTAGTTTGGATTCTGTAAAAAATGCGGGATCTCCAGTACAGATGATTGAAAAGTTACAAGAAGGACTCAAAGGCCTAACCCCATTAGCAAAAGAACAAGTTATTGAAAAGATTTTTGGTAAGTTCCAATTTGCTCGTGTATCAGCACTTCTTGATAACTTTGGAAAAATTGGATCACAAACACAAAACGCTCTTAAAATTGCAGGAGCTTCTTCTGCAGAACTTGCTAACCTTGCTAATCAAGAAATGCAACAAGCAACATCATCTCCTACCGCAAAATATCAAAGAGCAATAGAAACATTTAAAGCTGACCTTATTCCAGTTGGTCAAAAGATTATAGAAATAACAACTACCCTTATGAACTTTGGTAATACTGTTGCTAAGATTTTTTCAGGTTTGCCAGGCCCAATTAAATCAATTCTTGGCATAGCTGCAATTGGAACGGTTTTGGCGGGACCTATAATTATGTTAACTGGTCTTATGGCTAACTTTATTGGTTATATTACCAAAGCTGTATTTAATCTTAAGCAACTTGCAACTGGCGGAACAACATTAAAACAACTTTTAACACCAGAAATTATTGCATCACAACAAGCAGCAGATCTATTCAGCAAGGGAATATTAGGCGATGTTGATTCTGTTGACTTATTAAATCAAGCAATTAAGAATTTGACCATAAGTATGGAAGGTCTTGTTTCCACAATGAATGCTGGAACAGGAATATCTGCAATTGCATCAGAGATAGCAACAATAGCAGAACCTGGATTAGCTGGAGGTAGAGTTCCATTTATAGCACCAGGAATGGCAACAGGTGGCTGGGTACCAGGAAATCCAGCTGCAGGAGATGTCTACCCAGCAATGCTTACTGGACAAGAAGCCGTTATTCCAGCAGCAACAGCAAAGAAATATGAACCATTTATTAATGGAATGCTTAAAGGTAATTTGCCAGGTTATGAAAAGGGATATTCTGCAGGACATACATCAATGCCATTTACAGCAGGCAGCACTCAATATGAAGAGATGATGAGAAGATATCCAAGTTTGGTTGGTTTGCAAGAAACAAATCCAGGATCAGTAAGAGTTCTTTCTAATCTAGTAAACACTTCTATGATGCAAAAATTAAATGCACAATTAAGAAGTGGAACAGCTACGCCAGAACAATTTGCAGCTGGTTTTGGTAATACTGGAGGATTAGGATTTGCAAGGTCTGCTGGACTAGGTGGATTAGCTTCAAATCCAGAAAACATTCAAGCATTAAAAGATTTTGAAGCAGAGCTTAAAAAGAGAGTTCTTGCTTTAAATAAAACAACATTGTCAGATGAAGACCTTGCAAAAGAAACAAGAAAACTTATTGATGAGCAAATAAATGCAGCTGGAGCATCCAAAGAAGTTGCAACTGCTTTGCACAATGCTTCACAACAGGTAGGTCAGGTAAGAGTAAACCCAGGAGCAGAGTACATACGTTCTGGCATAGCAAGTGGTTCACTAACACAAAAGGGAACTCTTGCATATCTAAATGAATCACCAGTTGGACAAATAAGAAATAAAGGCGGAAAGATTACAGATTACGCTATTAATCAACCAGGCGGGTATCAAACATCTACTGCAAAAAATATTGCTTCTTCAATTGAAGAAAGAATAGCACAAGACATTAATGCTGAATCAAAATCACAATCTCCTTCAAAGGCTACAAGAAAAGCTGCTAAAAATATGGTTGACGGTGCTGTTCTTGGTCTTGAAGAAGGAAAAGCAAAAGTTCAAGAAACTTCTGCAACAATTGGTCAATCAGTTACTACAACAATAGAAGAAGAAACGTTGGGCAAGTCTGGTGCTCCAAATGGCGGTTTGTTTGGAAAGCTAAAGGGAATGGCCACAAACGAATCTGGCAAGATGAATATTCAATCAAAGATGGCTTTGTCTGGCGGTCTTATGATGGGCGGAAGTATGCTTGCTGGCATGCTTCCAAAAGGAAGTAACGTTGCAAATATTACTCAAAGCACATCTTCAATGGCTGGAATGGGTGCTATGTTTGGACCTTGGGGCATGGCTGCGGGAGCTGCTCTAGGTTTGGTCACTGGTGGCATAGGTGCTCTTATGAAAGCAGAAAAAGAGCATGCAGAAACAGTTAAAGCAACATTTACTGCAAGTACCCAATCAATACAATTATTTGGCGGTTCTGTTACAGACACAACCCCTAGAATACTTCATATGGCAGACGCTATATCTGGAGCTGGCATTACATCTAAAAAAATTGTAGGAGAAATTAATCAATTAACAGATGCAATTTCTAAATTAGATAAGGGTGATCCATTAAAGAAAACCGCAGATGCAATTAAAGGGTATGATACTGTAGGCGGAATAGTTGGAACATTAAAACAATTTGCAGCAGCACAAGTAGCAGCAGGCATGGATCCAGCGGGTGTTCAAAAGATGGTTGCAGCAATGTTGCAATATGCAGGAAAAACACAATATCTAAATGCAGCATTAAAAGAAATTATTCCAGCAACTAGAGATTTGGGTGCAGCTCAAGAAACTCTATTACAAAAAACTGTAAGCCTTGCTAATGCACAGTACTTAGAAATGCAAGCAAATCAAGGAGCTATATCAGCTTATAAAGATTTAAATAGTCAACAAAAAACCGTAGCTGATGCATTTGGAACTGTTGCAACTTCTTTAATGTCAGCAACCGCAAAAACTTCAGATATGAAATCAGCTATGGATGCATTAAATCACAGCGGATTAGATGCCTATACTTCAGGTAAGATTCTTTCTAGCGAATTAACACAAATGGGAGAAGATAAAAATTTTGTTGCTAATTTTAACCGCATTAATGGTGTTGTAAAAGATACTGGAACAGCATTATTAATATCAACTGCACAAGCAATGGGTCTTAAGACTGGTTTAGATAATGTTGCTCTTACAAAATTAGCAGCAGATCCAAAAGCTTTAAAACAACTAGCAGACGATCTTAAAGCAGCAAATGATGCTGCAAATGCACTAGCTAAAAAAACAACTACTTCTACTACCACAACTTCTTCAACATCAACAACAGATCCAGTAACAGCATTAACTGCAAAATATAGCAAACTTGTAAACTTAGAGAATAAACGCATATCTGATCTTGAAAAAACAAATAAGTTAATGAATGATCAAAATCAAGCAGCAAAAGATGCTGTTGATCTTGCCTCACAACAAACAGATCTTCAAAACCAAATTCGTCAAGCAATGGCAAGTGGTGATTATCTAAAGGCTAATTTATTACGTCAAAACATGATGGCAAATCAAGACACATATAATCAAACAATTACTCAAAATGCTAATCAGCAAACAATAGATACGTTAAAACAACAACTTGCAGATTTTAATGATCAAATTGCAAATAAAATAGACCCAGGACTAAAAGCAGCAAAGGCTATGGTTGCTACTGCCAATACAACAAATTTAAAATCTTATCAAGTTGGTTCTGTAACAATGCCTTCAGCAATGACTTATGGATCAGCTGCACAAATGGGAACAGCAGCAAATAGCATGCCTCAAATAAATGTTGTTGTTAATGCAAATGGTTTAACTGCAGATCAAGCAAAGGCTGTAGCAACTGGTGCAGTAAGCGATGCTTTAACAAAGGCGGGAATTACAGCAGGAGCATCTGCTAGATTGAAAGCGGTAGGAACACCATAATGCAAATACAATCAGGTATACAGGTATCATTAGACGGAACAACATGGTATAAGTTAACAGACCACAATCGTGATCCATTTAAAGTTTCATATGAAGTTATTGATAAGACTAGTCGTATGGCAGATGGAACAATGCGTCGTTATGTTGTAGCAAGAAAACATAAGATAACATCATCGTGGAAGCTTACAACATCATGGACTCCCGATGCCGTAGATTACAATGCTGCAGATACAACAACTGGAAAAGCAGGAGCTTGGATAAAAGCTTTTTATGAAGCAAATGTGTTTAATCCTGTTTATGTAAAGATTATAAATGCAGGAGAAACAGTTCCATCATCTGGCTCTTATCCAGATGAATCAACATATTACTCTTCTAAAGATGCTGCTACAGATACAGATAATAAAACTTATCTAACTTACATTACCGCCTTTGATTACGAGATTGTAAAAAGAGCTGTTGGTGGCATTCAAGCAACTGGGCGGGATCTAGTAAATATTACAATAGAATTTACGGAGGTATAATGAAAGGCTCCTCCGCAATCAAACAGTACTTCTCATCTGGCACACAACACTATGTAGTCCCCTCAGTTTCAGCAGAATGGAACTATAACCTATTCTATGCTCCATACGCTACATTTTCAGGAGACGGAACACCAATATCAACTGGATGGAATACACCATCAAATTGGTCAGCAACAAACTGCGTTATAACTTATGATACAACAGTCGGAAGAGTTGCAACTGCATATCCAAATACATCAGCGTTAAGATTTGCTACCACTGGACAAAATGGGTCGGGATCTATAGTGATAGCCCCTACTGGTTCATATACTAATAATACTTATAAAGTAACATTCTATGCCAAAGTAGTAGAGAATATACAGGTAAGCCTAACAGCATTAAACTATGTAGATAGCCATAGATCTTCATCATCATCTCAAGTTATTGATAGTACAGTATGGACAAAGTTTGAAACCTATATCAGCTCTTTGCCTACAGAAAGTTCATACCCATCATTTACTATGACTTTAGATTTTACATCAATTGATACAACAATTGCTATGCAAACTCAAACACCTTTGAGTTCTTATAATGTTCTTATTGATCAGCTTGAGGTTTTTCAGACTACCGAGCAAGATTATCAATATGGTAATCTTTGGCCAACATCATCTCCGTTTGGATTCTTTAGACCAGGCGAGAGTTATATACCATCAGGAAATTCATTAACTCCGCTTGCATCAAATTTTAGACAAATTAAAACTGCATTCCAACAATCATCTTTTAATAATCAAGTTATGCCTGCAAGCCCAGTAACATATCACCCTACAGTGCTGGGTTCTGCAAATTCTAATCCATTATTTAAAAATGGAATACTTTCAGATTACAGCACATATAAATACTTTGTATCAGACGGTATTACAAACTCTTTAGGTGCACTTTATGAT